>Ga0208960_1000012_pt1 | contig 125480 bp, 119 predicted proteins | sample GreLakmeON33MSRF_FD_187703 | JGI IMG/M metagenome (GOLD analysis project Ga0208960, IMG submission 187703) | Freshwater lentic microbial communities from great Laurentian Lakes, MI, USA - Great Lakes metaG ON33MSRF (SPAdes) | ecosystem: Environmental > Aquatic > Freshwater > Lake | place... | reverse complement strand
ATAATCCGAGCCAAGTATAGAGACGGCCCATCCATTCAGCATCTCGACGAGCAAGGTAATCATTAACGGTGACTAATTGGGCGCCTTTCCCTGCGAGCGCATTCAAATAAAGAGGTAGCGTCGCAGTAAGAGTCTTACCCTCTCCCGTTCGCATCTCTGATATTTTGCCTTCATGAAGAACGATTCCGCCAATGAGCTGAACGTCAAAGTGTCGCATACGCAAAACTCGCCTAGAAGCTTCTCGCACAACAGCAAAAGCCTCGGGGAGGATGTCATCTAGTTTTTTTCCTTGGCTTAGTAATTCCTTAAAATAAGGTGTTTTAGCCCGAAGATCTTGATCTGACAAGGACTGAATAGTCGGCTCAAATTGATTGACTAATTGGACAATTTTCCAGAGTCTTTTCAATTCTCGGTCATTTTTTGACCCAACAATTTTTTTGATTAAGTTATCAAGCATTGTCTAGTGAACTTTCACGAAATAATAGGATCTTTAAGTGTATCGCTAAATCGATCTTGCGGCTCGATCGAAAGTGACTTAATGGCCTCTAGACTTAGCCTCTTTCACTAGAGCAACTTCCCATGCTGATCGAAATCTGCGAAAATTAAATTGAATCAACAGGAGAACCAAAATGGCTCAAGAAAGAACGTTCGCGATCATTAAGCCCGATGCTGTGGCCGCAGGTGTCTCCGGACAGATTATTCAAGCCATCGAGGATTCGGGTCTTAAGATTATCGGTCTCAAAAGAATGCGTCTAACGACAACGATCTGCCAGGGCTTTTATCACGAACATACAAGCAAAGGCTTTTATGCTGAGCTGGAAGCATTCATGACAGAAGGACCTGTCGTTTTAATGTGCCTCTCGGGAGATGATGCCATCAAGAGATGGAGAGATTTAATGGGCCCCACAAATCCATCGAACGCTAGCGAAGGATCCCTCAGAAAGCGATTTGGGACTTCCATTGGACGCAATGCGACACATGGATCGGATTCACCTACTAGCGCAGCCTTCGAAGTTTCTTATTTCTTCAATTCCTTCGAGCTGAATTAAAATAAACTCTTGTTGAGCTCGAGAATCTTGGCTTGAAGTCCATCTATGGATAATTTGTGAACTTCTTTCGTTTTGCGATTACGAATTTCTACGATTCCTTCTTTCAACCCCTTGGAACCAACGGTAATTCGATAAGGAAGTCCTAGAAGATCCGCATCTTTGAATTTTGCTCCAGGGCTCAGGGCCGATCGATCATCAATCAAAAACTCGATGCCTTCTTTTTTTAGAAAAACTTCAAGATCTTCGACCACTGAGGAAGTTTCGGTATTATCTGAGTCTAGATTGAGTATATGGAAGTGATAGGGAGCAATCGATGCTGGCCAGATGATTCCATCTAAGTCATGGTTTTGTTCGATGGCTGCTGCAACTGTTCGGGTGATACCAATGCCATAGCAACCCATCACCATTGGTTTATCTTTTCCGTTCATGTCCAAGAAATTACATTTCATAGGAAGAGAATATTTGAGACCTAACTTAAACACTTGGCCCACTTCAATGCCCCTAAACGCCAGATACGTTCCCTCGTCGCATCGAGTGCATCGATCTTTAGCCTCTGCATTGCGTATATCGCCCCAATGAAGATTCTTGATGTCGCGTTCAGGAGTAAAGCCAAAATGATGGAAATCCGTTTTATTAGCACCACAAGTTAAACCCGTTTGACCTTTTAATTGGTGATCCACAATGAAGTTGACTTGATCTAAACCAACAGGGCCCATAAAGCCCGACTTACATTGAGTCATAGCTTCGGCAGCTTTTAACTCTAGGGGCTCAATGGATTGGGCTCTAATGGCGTTTTTCATTTTGACCAGATTGAGCTCGTGAGATCCGGCAATCACCGCTCCCCAAACCGATTCAGAATCTGAATGATCAACCACTTTCATGAGGTAAAGCTTAGTAGTTTGCTCCAAGGGCATCCCTTGGGGATGGTCGCCGTCGACCATATGGCGAGCTTGCTCAACTTGGCCCAAGATGCCTGGCGTAGAGAAATAAGAGGGTTTTAAGGGCGTAGGGTTTTCGTTAGTTACCGGAAGTAGTCGACATTCTGTTTTTTCTAAATTAGACGTATAGTCACAATGACTACAACTGAGAATGGCATCTTCCCCGCTTTCGGCTAAAACGTGGAACTCATGCGTGAAGGACCCTCCGATAGCTCCGCTGTCTGCTTCCACGGGTCGGAACGCCAAACCCACTCGAGTAAAAATACGTTTATAAGTCTCAAACATATTCCAGTATTCTTTATCGCAATCCGTGTCATCAACATGGAAAGAGTAGCCGTCCTTCATGATGAATTCTCGACCACGCAGAAGACCAAAACGGGGTCGAATCTCATCTCTAAACTTGGTCTGAATCTGAAAGACGTTGATCGGAAGCTGTTTGTAGCTCTTGATGGTCTTGCGAACCATATCCGTAACAACCTCTTCGTGGGTGGGACCTAGGCAGAAATCATTCTCCTTTCGGTCCTTGAACCGCAAGAGCTCCTTCCCGTAGGCACCCCAACGTCCACTTTCTACCCAAAGATCGGAAGGTTGGACAAAGGGCATGAGCAGTTCTTGGCAACCTGATTTCTCCAATTCCTCCCTAACAATTGATTCAAATTTCTGAATCGCCCTAAAAAGCAAGGGGAAATAGCTATAGACCCCCGAAGAAAGTTTTAAGAGCATGCCTGATCGCATCATCAGTTGATGACTGACGACCTCGGCATCTTTAGGAACTTCGCGGTGGGTTTGGAATAAGAATTTAGATTGGCGCATAGATTTTATGAAGCCAGAAGTTGTGCAACAAGAGAGCTCGCTAATTTGCCATCGTAGTTTCCTGCATATTCAGACTGCAAATATTTCATGACTTTCCCAAGATCCTTAGCATTTTGGGCTTGGGTGGCTTTGATGGCTGACTGAATGGCTTGATGCAACTCCCCTTCGCTCATTTGCTTAGGTAAATAGATTTGAAGTATATCGATTTCCTCTTGTTCTACTGCGGCTCGCTCGTGTTGTCCAACAGACTTAAATTGATCGATGCTGTCTTGTCGAGACTTAACAAGTCTTTTAATCACAGCCAAGGACTCTAGAGGGGGGAGCTCTCCCTGGGGCCCTAATCCCTTAGCAATACTTTCGTTTCTGAGGGCTGATACCACCATGCGAAGCACTTGGACATGCATAGTATTTTTTTCGAGCATGGCTTTTTTTAAGTCGGCTTGGATTTGATTTAGCATAAAGTCCCTTCGCGTAACCCACGGTCACGCTCTCTTTAGGTTATCCCAAGGACCTTAATAAGTTTCCAAATTACCCAAGGAACTCAGATTTTATTGTATTTAATCACTTCAACGGGGCATCCTGCCGCCGCAGCAATAATGCTGTCTTCAAGAGAAGTTTGAAGGTCTGAATTGAGTTCAGCTTTTTCATCACGATTTTCTGATTCTACGCCATCTTGGCGGACGCCATCACGGATGGTACAAGTAGTATCCGTCACATGAAAAACATCAGGACATTCTGCTTCGCATGCATTGCAAACAATACAACCTTCTTCGATCCAAACTGAGGTAATTGCCATGTCTGCTCCTAGGACAATATCATTTTATCGAAAATTTAGATTTTTTTCTCATTAGTTTTTTCCAGATGGAGTCAAGATAACATCATGGCGCAGTGGACAGAAAACTCTATTATTCAGAAGATGAGAGGCCTTCTGCCTGGCGGGGAATTATTAAACGATGATTGCGGTGTCCTTCCGGTGGAATCTAGACAAAAAATCGTGGTCTCAACGGACTCAATGCAAGAAGAGACGCATTTCAGCCTTGATTGGCATCCCCCTCACCTTCTCGCTAGAAAACTTTTAAAAATTAACCTCTCTGACATTGATGCCTCCGGGGGTACCCCCTATGCGTTTACTTTCAACTTTGGCTTACCTCCTCATCTTGAAGAGACGTGGATCGATACTTTTCTAAGAAGTTTGGGTGATTGCGCTCGCGAACATTCGGTTAAGGTGATCGGGGGTGATACCTTTGGAAGTCCTCGAGGCCTCCATTTGACTGCTACGGTTTTTGGATATGCTGATCGGCATTTGACCCGGCTGGGGATAGAAGTCGGTGACAATATTTATGTCGATGGCCCCCCGGGACTCAGTGACCAAGGATTAAGTGCCTTACGAGCGGGTGAACGCTGGGATTTAGAATCCACCAGCTCTGCCCTTTTGCAGCACCTGGATCCTAAAGTCAACATCGGGCTCGGCGTGGCCTTGGCAAAGATCCCACAGGTGCACGTATGTATGGATGTATCTGACGGACTATCCAAGGACTTAGGGATTCTAGCTGAAATGAACCAAAAGACGATCCGTCTCGTTCGATCCTTTAGCGATTCAGAACTTCACGGAGGAGAGGATTATCTACGATTATTTGCCTCATCGCTATCGTTAGAAGAATTGAACCAACGTTTCCCTTTTCCTTTTCAACAAATTGCACAAGTAGAGGCATTTCATGGCTCTTTTTTGGTCGATTCATTGGGGGCAAAGGTTGAAAACTATACCTTTAACCATTTTCAAAAATGATTCATCCGCTATAAACTTTGAAACAGGCTCACCGCCCATTGAAGGCTTCTACCCTTTATGAAATTACCCCAAGCCCTTGAATCCGTTGTTGAAGCCCTTCAATCCCTTCCGGGAGTAGGTCGAAAATCAGCCCAACGAATGGTGATTTCCCTCCTGAAAGATGGGGCTACATCAATGAGCCGTCTTGGATCGGTGCTCAGCGATGCTTCTCAAAAATTATGTTTTTGTAGTCTTTGTGGAGGTTTTGCAGACCAAAAGATCTGTGCGCTCTGTTCCGATGAAAAACGGGACGCCTCTCTACTTCTCATAGTGGCTGAAGCGTCCAACATATTAACGATTGAGAAGTCTGAAAAATACAAAGGCCACTATCACGCTCTTGGAGGACTCATCTCGCCGCTGAAGGGGGTGGGACCACAACACCTGCGAATCAAAGAACTAGAAGCCCGTCTCCTTGGTCATCCCTACCAAGAAATTATCGTTGCAACCAATCCTACTGTAGACGGTGAAGCTACCGCTTCTTGGCTCGTCAAAAATCTTAAATCGTCGGGCATTACAGTTAGCCGCATCGCTCTTGGACTTCCTTTTGGAAGTGACATTGAATATGCCGATGAATTAACCTTGGGTCAGTCGATTCAAGGACGCACTAAACTTTAGGAATTCCAAAGGGTTCGTTAAACCCTGTGCCTGGATCAAGCCATATTTTTTCGAGGGTTAGACCATGAGCTGGCGCAGTGGGTCCTGACTGGGTTCGATCCTTGACCGCAAGAATAGATTGGAGATCTTCAGTGCTCAGTTTATTTTTCATAAATTCGATGAGGGTGCCTGTCAAAATCCTAACTTGATGCATCAAGAATTGGTTTCCATCGAAGACGACACTCAATCCCCGTTCATCTTCTATAACCTCAAACCGGTAGAGTGTTTTAACTGCTGATGGAGCGACACATTCAGAGGCTCGGAAAGAACTGAAGTCGTGTGTTCCCAGAAAACACTTGAGTGCTTCATTTGTTCGAGGAAGATCTACTTGAAATGAACCGGGGATATGCCAGCGTCGAAAGTTTTCCATGGGGTTCCTCGACCCTCCGAGTGAAAGTCGATAGCAGTAGCGCTTGGCGACAATGGCTTTACGAAAAGCGAAGCCTTCTGCCGCGCAGTGCACGGTATTGATTTGAATATCCTCGGGGAGATAGGCCTGGATGGCTTTTTTTAATATCGTTGTATCCCAATATTTTTCGGTCTTGAAAAATATTTTTTGGTCCTCAGCATGCACACCCGCGTCTGTTCGACTTGCTCCCGAAGGAAGCCCAATAGTAGATTCTAGCTTTTTAAGAGAGCTCCACAACATTCCCTGAATGGTCGGAAGAGCCGATTGGACTTGAAAGCCAGAGTAATGAGTTCCGACATAAGATACAGAGGCTAGATAGGAAGAGGTCATTTAAGAAGTTTACAAAGAAGCAGTCACAATACTATATATCTATGGTTGCTCAGAAACCCACTGCCGTCTGCTTTAGCGGCCTAGACCCCTCGGGAGGTGCTGGGCTGCTCAGGGACCTCTCTGTTCTTTATAGCCATCAAATCTACGTCATGGCAATTCTGACATCTGAAACTGTTCAAAGTAGTGACGAATGTTTTGAAATCCAAAGCCCTACGTGTGCCCCTTCATCTATCTTCTCGAGCCTAGCCCCTACGTTGCCAACAACCTGGGGAGCCAAATTAGGGCTTATGGCTATTTCGGTGGATGAGTTATCCCGATTAATGAAAGAACTTAAGCAATCGCCGCCTCAATATTTGATCTGGGATCCAATCTCAGGTCCCACGCAAGGCGTGGGCCTTCATACAGGGGAGAGCCTTCGCGATATGGCTAAACAGATCGGCTCAGCCCGACCTCAAGGCTACGATTGGGTGATTAGTCCCAATTGGGATGAATTTATGGCTCTCACTTCGGCCACGACTTCAATGCAAGCAGAGGAGTTAATCCATGCATCAAAATCGATTCTAGATTATGGCTTTTCGAGTCTATGGCTGAAGGGGGGGCACGGAACAGACGACCAGATTAGGGACTATTGGATTACTAGTAGCGAGTGTCATTTGATAGCCTCGCATGGGCGAAGTCAGATTAAACCAAGGGGCACAGGATGCTACTTATCTTCCTCCTGGTTAGCCTATCGACTCGAAGGCATGAATGGATTTGAATCTGCCCGCCAATCGACACAGGATCTTCAAAATGTGTGGCTAACTTCTGATGTACTGCCTAGATCCACCAGACCTATTTTGGGACTAAAGAAATAATCATTCTTGAAGCGCAGGAGCGTGCTTCAACTCCTCAATGTCTTGGATTAATTGACTCGCATCATGACAACTATTGAGTTTTTGCCTAAACTTGACCCCCCCAGGCAAACCCTTTGTGAACCATGAGCCGATCTTTTTAATCTTATGGAGAGCCTCGCGAGGCTCCAAAAGTTCCATAAGAATGTTGAGAAACCGAGTCATGGCTTGGATTCTCATTTCCGAAGTGACCCTGAGTGTTGGATCGAGGATCTGTTGAAAAATAAATGGGTTATAAAGAGCTCCGCGACCAATCATGACAGCCTGACATCCTGTTTCTCGGTGCATTCGATACGCATCCTCGGGAGTAATTACGTCTCCGTTGCCAATGATTGGGAAAGCCATTTGTGATTCAACTGCAGTACGAATAATGGTCCAATCGGCTGAACCCGCATATTGTTGGGCTTTTGTTCTAGGGTGAATAGCTACAGCTTGAACGCCGACAGCTTCAAACATCTTTAGGAAATCAAGAAACTCAGAGCGATCTTTTTGGGACTGATCCCACCCGGCACGCATCTTCACTGTGACGGGTACTGAAACCGATCGAGCCATAGCCGTTAAGCATCTCTCGGCTAATTTAATATCTTTAAGAAGCGCCGACCCGGCTCCTCCACTGGTCACATTACTAGCAGGACACCCCATGTTCAAGTCCACAAAATTCGCGCCAGAGGATTCGCATATTTGAGCTGCAGTTTCTAGGACCTCGGGAGAACTACCTGCAATTTGCATCGAGAGTGGTCGATCTTCCGAACCAGCCATCATCCGTTCGGCTTTTCGGGCTTTTCGGATCAAGGCTTCTGAACTGATCATCTCACTCACGACTAAACTTGGCCCGCCGATCTCTCGTATGAAACGCCGAAAGGGCTGGTCTGTTATTTCGTGAAGGGGTGCCATCACGAGCTGGGGAGACAAAGAAGTTGTCGCGATCTTGAACGAATCGAAGGGGAAGGCCACGCAGCACCGAAGGAATATAAAGATTATTGTTGCAGAGCATAACGAGTTTTAACAATGACTCAGCAGAGGTATGCACGAGACTTTAACTCAATAATTGAGAATACATGAGAGACTAGTCCTAAGCAGCCAAGCCTAACGCCTGACACTAATGTACAGGGTGAACTTGGATGGGTTGGAGTTGAATTGAGCACTATTACGTTTATCGAATTAGGTTGCAAGGAGCCTTTTCTATCAATTTTAAATCGACGCGGGTTTACTAATCCCTTACCTGTTCAGGCGTCAACCTTCGAAATGGCGCTCTTGGGCCGAGATGTTCTTGTCCAAAGTCAGACGGGCTCAGGTAAAACTTTAGCGTACGCCCTTCCTCTTCTGCATCGTGGGCATCCTGCTTCTAAGCCCCAAACAATTGTATTAACGCCTACTCGAGAATTAGCCCAGCAAGTTCATGCTGAGGTCAAAATACTCCAACCGAATATCCCGATTGCTCTTCTGGTTGGAGGAGTTTCGTATGTTCCTCAACTAAAGGCGCTTTCAACAGGCGCTTCTTTTATCGTGGGGACACCTGGGCGTGTTCTCGACCATGTTGAAAGAGGAACACTCAAACTGGCTGACATCAAACATATTGTCTTAGACGAGTGCGATGAGATGCTCAACGTCGGTTTTTTAGGCGATGTGGAGAAAATCCTAACTAAAATCAAAGGCAAACCGCAAATTCTTCTCTTTTCAGCAACTCTGCCTCTTCCCATCAAAAAACTATCAAACCGATTCCTAAAAGACCCTTTTCTCTTCAATCAGGCCACTGAAGCGAGCACTGGAAGCCACATAGACATTGAACATACGCCCATACAAGTAGAAGATAGGCAACAAGTCCATGCCATCGTAAACTTGGTGGCCCATGATCAACCTCATGCTGCGCTAATTTTTTGCAAAACAAAACATAAATGCGAACAAGTCTCTGATGAATTAAATGCATTAGGGCTTAGTGCGGCCTTTCTTCACGGAGATTTAAAACAGAATTCTCGAACCCGTGTCTTGGATAAGTTTAAACATCGTAAATTGAAATACCTAGTGGCTACCGATGTTGCCGCAAGAGGGTTAGACATTAGTGGTTTACCGATGGTGATTCACGTAGGTGTTCCCAATCAAATGGAAAATTATATCCACCGCAGTGGGCGAACAGGTCGCGCTGGGGCTAAAGGGGTTAGCGTTGCATTAGTGAATCGGAAAGAGTCGCAGCTCTTACGATCCTGGTCAAAGCGATTAGGCTTTCAGCTTCAGTGGAGAGACGTACCCGATCCTATTGCAGTAATGAAATCGAAATCTATTGGTCTCCTTGAGAGAATTCAAGCAAAAATAACCCCTTCCATGCTCGAAAGTGCGCGCACGCTGCTTGAATCTGATACACCTGAAAATCTTATTGCTGGACTCCTAGGGATGACGGAAATGAATGGGGTCTCAGCCCTCCCTGCGATCGAAAGACCCTCTGAGACTGACTACAAGTCAGACCGAAAGCGTCCCTTTCGTCCTCACGATAAAAAATTCGATCGAAAAAAGAAATTTGGCGGCAAGCCATCGCGCTTCAAGAAGAAGTTCAACGCGTCATAGTTCCGATCACTTATTGGGCGTCCAGAGCATGGTTTCTGGCTTTTGAGATGCCGATTTTGCAATGATTCGCTTCATATTTTGAATGGAAGCAGTATCAGCTTTTACGGTGGGTTGCTGGCCTGGTTTAAAGGCAAGGCCGTTAATGGTTTTTTCGCTTTGTCCCGAGGCTAGATTGCCAGTTATTTGGTCGATATCGACCGTCACCATTCCCTCAGGGGGCAGGAAGTCCTCTCGGAGGGTGGTAGGGAGAATTGACTTAGCAAACTCAATCCAAATAGGGAGAGCTACGGTGGCCCCATCCGCTCCAGAAAATATGGTTTTCTTTTCATCAAAACCGACCCAGGTTCCAAAGGCTACTTTGGTTGAAAAACCTACGAACCAACCATCTGTGTAATTATCCGTCGTGCCCGTTTTACCCGCTACGGGCCAACCTAGCTCATTAGTTTTAGCAGCCGTTCCGCGTCGAGCCACTCCTTGCATGCTTTGGATAACTTGAAATGCCGTTTGGGGATCCACAACAGTTTCTGGAACTGGTGGCTGCGCTTCTTCGAGAATTTTTCCTTCACGGTCCTTGACTCTAAGAATAAGGAAAGGCTTAGGGGAGCGAATACCGCGATTGGAAATCGTAGCGTAACCGCGTACTAATTCTGCCAGCGATACTTCGGGGCTTCCCAAGGCCACGCTAGGCAGCAAAGGTAAATTGCTGTCGATGCCGCAGCGTTTTGCGAAATCAATGACTTTTTGGGGACCCACTTGAGTGTAAGTTCGCATCGCCGGTATGTTCCTTGATTCAGCGAGAGCTTCCCATATGGTCATTGGACCCGCGTAGTCAAATTTGTAATTTTTGGGTTCATAAACTTTTGATATTCCGTAGAGGGGCTTGAAATCGAAAGTTCCATCGGGCTGAGTTGGTCCAATCGAAAACTCTTGCGTACTGACAAAACGTGTAGGTATATCGGAAACAAGTGAATTAGGGGCAAAACCATGTTCGAAAGCTGCACCATAAATAAATGGCTTTAGTGTTGATCCAGCTTGTCTCTTGGCTTGAGTGGTTCTGTTAAATTTAGATCGATTAAAATCATAGCCTCCTACCATGGCTCGAATTTCTCCCGTAAACGGATCTACGGCCAAAAGAGCCCCTTGAATGGAGGGGTCTTGGTGCAATTCGACTTGAGTTGGGATGCCGCCATCGGCTGCGGTGACCAAAAACTTAGCTACCGTTCCTCGGGTTAAGACTTTTTCTGCTTTGGCACCTGCCCATTCCAAGGATTCACGACTCAGAGTAACTTCAGTCTTATCGATTCTGACCTTCAATTGGTCCCCTTCCCATCCCAAAATAACTCCATCAACTTGGGCACCCTTGGATATATATTGATCCCAACTCATAAAGTGGCTTTGCATAATATTTTTAACTTGTTTTAGGTTTTCTCCCCGATAGCCTAAGCGACGATCGACAGAGCGAACTCCATTTTGTAGAGCATCCTGAGCGGCTAACTGCCAAAGTGAATCGATGGTTGTTGTAACTTCCAGACCCCCATTTATCACCATATCTTTACCGTATTTTGTATAGAGGTATTTACGGACTTCTTCAATGGCATAGGCCCCAATGGTCTCTCCTGAGAGATTCTCTCGAGCTGTAAGAACGGGACGTTTTTTTAAGATGTTGGCCTGAGGTTCCTTGAGGTAGCCCTCTATGACCATGCGATCGAGCACATAGTTTCTTCGATCTGTGACAAATTGACGATCTTTTGTGCTTTTACCCAATAGCATCTTGGAATACCGTTCAGGAGACTGAACGAGTCCAACCAAGAGTGCGCATTGCTCGATACTCAATTGAGAGGCGCTTTTTGCAAAATAGAATTGAGCTGCTGATTCAACGCCATAGCGACCGCCGCCGAAATACACTTCGTTGGCATATTGTTCTAGTATTTGCTGCTTCGTGTACTTCTTTTCAAGGGCAAGGGCAAGATTGATCTCTTGGATCTTGCGAGTTATTTTCTTTTGCCGCTTTCGAGTCACATTCCTCACCAACTGCATCGTGAGGGTGGACCCTCCTTGCTTTTTGGTACCGAGAGACAAAATAAAGTTTTTACCCGCTCGAAAAAGACCTTTGACGGAAACACCGTTGTGGGTCCAAAAACCTGCATCTTCCGTCGCAACAAGAGCATCGACGAATCCCTTGGGGATATCTCCATAAGGAATGATGATTCGATTCTCTTCCGAGAAGATCCCAAGAGTATTTCCCGTCCGATCTAGAACCTTCGTAATCGTCTTGGGAGTCCGAAGAGCAAATAGTTTCAAGAATTCTTGCGTATCGTCGGTACCTGAGAGACCGAGATTTACGGGAGGGGTCAAGCCAAACGAGCAGAGCAATAAAACGGGAACAAGGTAACGTTTGACTCGCATTTCAATCTTTTTCCTTTGTGATTAAGCGATCTTTTTATGATACCTCATGGGCATATATGCTCTTGCTAAACTAGAAGTTATGTCAAAGCCTCTGCTGGCTATCGTTGCCAAAACTAAATCGGACCTTTTACCTCAGGTTTTGTCTCAGGTCATCCCGCTGTTCGAGTCAAAAGGTTGGAGGTTTTCCGGAGATTCTGCCCTTCTCGAAGCATGGCAGAAGTCTGGGATTTCTAGTGGCTTAGAAAATAACTCTACTCAGGAAGAAACGCCTTCTTTGTGTTTGTGCTTAGGAGGGGATGGCACCTTATTATCCGCTGCAAGAGAATTCGGATCTCGAGACGTTCCTATTGTCAGTATCAATTTAGGTTCACTAGGTTTTATCGCTTCGAATGCAGCGCCTCAAGCCAAGTCGCTGATCGAGCATTATTTTCAACAACGACTAATCTCTGATCACCGACATACGCTAGCGGTCAAACTCTTACGATCTGGAAACCTTATTACCGAAGGTATCGTTCTAAATGATGTCGTCATATCCAAAGGCTCCCTCGCTCGAATGATTGAAATGGATCTAAGCGTTCAAGGATCAGAGATTGGAACCTTGCGAGCCGACGGTCTTGTCATCTCGACGCCTACGGGCTCCACCGCTTATTCTTTTTCAACCGGTGGGCCTATTGTCCAACCCGAACTGGATGCCTGTCTCCTCGCCCCTATTTGCCCTCATTCGCCCTCTTGGCGACCCATAGTGCTAAAGGGTGAAACGGTGATTAAGGTTGGCCTCCGATCTTCAGATGAGGCCTTTTTGACCCTGGATGGTCAGGTGGGCTATCCACTCCTTACCTCTGATTGTGTTCTCGTAGAGAAAAGCGAACATAAGGTAACTCTCCTTCATGAACCCGATCAGAATTATTTCTCCCTACTGAGAGATAAATTAAACTGGGCTTCGCGCTAGAGACCGCCCCTCAAGTTCGCAAACGTTTTAAACTGATCTCCTTCATGGCGTAGGAGGGTAACCAAGCGATCTTGGAACATCCCCCGGATCACTTGCGGGACAGCTGGAAAATCATTAGGGAGAGAATACTCTGGAGAAATACAGATTCTGCTGGTAATCATTTGTCCAAAGGATAGAGCCTTAAATTCTGCTTCTGTTAACTCAACTCTTGGGCACCAAGGGATCAACTGAGCGCCCTCTAAGTAGACTTCCTTGCCCTCGGCAGGACATTCCCAAGGTCCTATGAAGGTCCGGTGAAGTCCGGACAGGTGAGCTGCAGACCCGAGCCCGGCTCCAAGATCGCGTATATAACTCCGCACATAAAAACCACCCTTACAGATCAGGGAGAGTTGGTTGATAGACCGGGGCTGATTTAATTTCGCTTCGTGGAGGTAGACCGAAGAGGCTGGTAAATCAACCTTTTCTCCTCGGTGGGCTAGCTTGTAAGCGGAAATCCCTTTAATTTTTTTTGCGCTGGTTGCGGGAGGAATTTGATCTATCCACCCAAGCGAAGATCGAAGGCTCGTTTGTACTTCCTGTACAGAGGGAATAAAATCTGAAGTTCGTATAATCGCCCCTTGGTGATCCCCGGTATCCGTTTCGGTTCCCCAAGAAATTTCCGCGTTATATCCTTTGGGTAAAGCATGAAAAAGTTCCATCAGGCGCGTTGCTTGACCCACCATAATCACTAATAGCCCGCTGGCAAAAGGATCTAGGGTTCCTCCATGCCCGACTGCAAGATCGAGCCCCGCGTCTTTGATCCTACTTTGAAAAGTTCGAACTAAAGAAGCACTACTGGGTCCAACAGGCTTATGGACGAGATATAGACCTGATTTCATTCGCCCTCATTTGAAGGTCGCTCACTTCGCTCTTTCTCGATCTCAGTAAAGAGGCTTTCAATTTTATTGCCCTCATTAATGCTTTCATCAAAGATAAAATACAGCTCTGGAACTCTCCGTATGGTCAGACGTGCAGCCACTCGGGTTCTCAAAAAGCCCTTAGATTTATTTAGAATGGAAAGCGTTGTAGCCACCTGTTGTTCTTGAGACTGACCATTCATTGCAAGAACTGTGAAGTAAATTTTCGCTTGGCTCTTATCAGGAGAAAGGCGGACCGCGGTAACAGTCAAAAAGCCCAAATCTGGATCTCGAACTTCCCTCTGAATTAAATTAGAGATGAGAAACTGTATTTGGTCTTCAAGGCGCTCAGGGCGATTCATAATGCCCTAATTGTATCGCGTTAGAATTATACATGGCCGAATGGTATGAAAATTGGTTCGACGAAGTCTATCTCGAACTCTATCCGCATCGCAGTCAGGCAGAAGCAAGCCAAGCGATCCGATCTATCCTCCCCTTGATGTCTTCTATGCCGCAAGGACCCATGCTTGACCTAGCTTGCGGACTAGGGCGTCACCTCATTTGCTTATCAGACCGGTATCCTGAGGCATTCGGGATGGACCTATCCTTAACATTACTAAAAAAGACTACACCTACCCTTCGATCTCAGGTGTTCTGTGCAAATATGCTCAACCTCCCACTGAAGACATCTTCGCTTTCTGCTGTCTTTATGTGGTTCACTTCTTTCGGCTACTTCAATGACTCTGACAATCGATCCCTCATCAAAAATATTAGTAATACCCTGAAACCTAAGGGATTTTTTCTAGTGGACCTATTTAATGAAAAACTTATTCGGCAATCCTTGGTCACCGAAGATACCCAAGAGACAGAACATTATCTCTTCTTAAATCAACGACGTTTGGAGGGCTCACTACTAACCAAAGATATATTAATAACTCGAAAGTCGACAGGGGCTAAAAGGCGCGTCCAAGAGCGCATTCGTCTGTACCAGCCCGATGAGATGAACAACTTAATGGAAGCCAACGATCTAAGATTAAAATTAACTTTGGGGGGCTATGATGGCACTAGCTTTCACCCTCTAGCGCCTAGGTGGATAGGCATCTATCAACGTTCTTAAACTCAAATTGAGGCCTCAATGGATCTAAGACTCCCCCAGGATTTACCTTTAGCCCATCAGCGTGTATTTTTAAGATGCGATTTTAATGTCCCCCTTAAAAATGGAGTTATACAGGATTTCAGTAGAATCCAGGCAGCCCTACCCACGATTGACTTTCTTCTTAAACAAGAATGTTCCATCGTTTTGGCTTCTCATCTTGGTCGACCCAAGTCGGGATTCGAATCCTCGCTTTCACTAGAACCCATCGGAAGTGATCTCAGAAGTAGGGGCTACAATGTCCAGCTTGATGATTTTCAAGACCAAGAGGCGACACGTGTAAGATCAGAACAATTAAATCAAGGTCAAATTCTTCTCTTGGAAAATGTGCGCTTCTATTCCGGGGAGACCAAAAATGACGAATCGCTGGGTCAATTTTATGGCTCCTTAGCCCCCTTCTACATTAACGATGCTTTCGGTGCAGCTCATCGGGCCCATGCTTCCGTTGTTTCTGCTCTACAGTATTTCAAACCAGGTCACATTGCTGCGGGTTTTTTGATGGAAAAGGAAATCAAAGGACTCAATCATATTCTTCATCCCCAAAAACCTCTGGTTTGTATCTTTGGTGGCTCAAAGATTGGGGACAAGATTTCATTGATCAAACACTTTATCAATCGAGCTGACCATATTCTCATCGGTGGAGCCATGGCTTATGCCTTTTTAAAAGCTCAAGGAGTCCCCATAGGATCCAGCTTAATCCACGAGGGGAGTATGGAGCAAGCTGAAGAAATTCTGAGTCTTCTTAAATCTAGTTCTACGCAACTGCATCTTCCGATTGATCACATCACATCTCCTCCCGAGGGGAGTGAGGTGCTAGCTAGCATCACAGAGGATGTAGAAGTCCCAGGCAATCAAAAAGCTTTAGATATTGGCCCTGAAACCATTGCCTCTTACAATGAAGAGATTCGGAAGGCTGCGACCATACTTTGGAATGGCCCCATGGGTTGGTTCGAGGAACCTGCTTATTCAACGGGAACACTAGCCATTGCGGAGCAGATTGCCCTGCAGTGTCAAAATGGTGCTTACGCAGCGGTAGGAGGCGGCGATAGCCTCGCAGCTGTCAATCTTGCCGGTGTAACAAAGAAGATTTCTCATATGAGTACCGGAGGGGGCGCTAGCCTCGAATATCTGAGTGGGGCTGAACTTCCGGGCCTCGCTAACCTAATTAAACGGTAAGACTTTTAGATAGACTGAAAGCATATGGTTCATCAGCATCTCATCGCCAATTTCAAAATGAATCTTTTAGATTCAGAGATTCGTAATTATGTCTCTCAACTCAGTCAATCCGATGTCCTGAAAAAGCCGAGGCCTGTGCACCTGAAGATAGGACTTGCCCCTTCTTCCCCATATCTCCTCAGCTGCCAAGCTCAGCTCTCCGAGACTTCAACCTCACTTGATTTATACGCTCAAAACATATCGCAGGCTATTCAGGGAGCTCACACAGGAGAAGTTAGCGCGCAACAAATGCGCGATTGTGGTGCTCAGGGATCTATCATTGGGCACAGTGAAAGACGGAGTTTGCATCATGAGACTCCTGAGATCTTAGTCCAGAAGATGGAGGCCTTAAAACAATTTAAGATGCGGGCTATCTATTGCCTAGGAGAAGAGACGACCGACTTGCCAGATCAAAATCTAGACCAGCTTCTAAAAGAACAAGTAGGGATACTAAAGGACTTCCCTTCAACGCACTTAATCATAGCCTACGAGCCCAAATGGGCTATTGGTACCGGTCGTGAGGCTGAGCCTCAACATATTCGCAGAGTATCAACCTATATCCGCCAACATTTAGTCAATCTTTATGGCCAAGAACAAGCGTTGAATATCCCGCTTCTATATGGCGGGAGCGTGAACGCCAAGAACCTCTCTCCCATTCTTGATCTCGAGAATATCAATGGGGCACTTGTGGGGTCTGCAAGTCTAGATTTGGATCATTTTATTGCTTTGATCGAACTCTTCATCGACGCTAACCTATAAGACAAGATCAAAATTCATTTTGGGATCTCCATGCTGATCGTTTTAGACGTCAAAGCTCCTATCGAATCCATTCAGCGAGTGCAATCCTTCCTCAAAGATCACGGTATTGAAAGCCAAGCGCATTCTGACCAGCACTCACAAACAATTATTGCGCCGAATGCTTCCAAGAAACTTACGGTCCGCCAATTAGAGGCTTTCGAGGACGTCGTTCGAGCGGTTCCCATTACCAGTCCCTACAAATATGCGTCTATTCAGGGGGTCAACACTCCCACGGTGATTGATGTTGCTGGTATCAGAATAGGCGATGGCTCCTTGTGTTTGGTGGGGGGACCCTGCGCAGTGGAGTCTCGCGATCAACTTTTTGGAATCGCCCGCTATGTGGCAGAATCTGGTGTTAAATTATTTCGGGCTGGAGCCTATAAACCTCGAACTAGCCCTTACGCTTTTCAGGGACTCGGGATTGAAGGCCTCACTCTACTCGCCGAGGTCAAGAAAGAATTTTCCCTCGGAATCGTAACCGAATGCTTGGACAACATGACCTTCGATGAAGTCGAGGAGGTGGCTGACATTGTTCAAATTGGAGCTCGGAATATGCAGAACTTTAGTCTGCTAAAACGAGCTGGGCATTCCAGTAAGCCGATCCTCCTCAAACGGGGCAACTCGGCTTCGCTAGACGAGTGGCTCTTGGCCGCGGAGTACATTCTGAGTGAGGGTAATTCTCGAGTAATCTTATGTGAGCGCGGGATTCGTACATGGTCTGATCACTCGCGTAACACTCTTGATTTATCAGTAGTGCCTGCCGCTCGAAGGCTTACTCATCTGCCTATTTTTATCGATCCAAGTCATGCTGTAGGTCGGCGTGATAGCGTCCTGCCCTGCGCACGAGCTGCAGTTGCTGTAGGCGCCGATGGCCTTTTGATCGAAACCCACTGTCAACCCGAACAAGCCCTGAGTGACGGTCCTCAAGCACTCTTACAGTCTGACTACATGGACCTCGTCGATCAGTGTAGAGAAATTCATAAACTTCTTCAAGCCAAAACAGCGCTTCACTTGGGCTTCTAGAACTTATTTCATTTCCTTGGGACACCAGCCTAGGTTATTCTAGGTGTTGGAGAATAAATGTCAGGTCTCATATTAACTTTTCATATATTAGTCAGCGTTCTGTTAGTGTCAGCGATTCTTTTACAGCCGGGCTCTAAAGGCCGTGGGGGTTTAGGATCTGCTTATGGAGGAGGGTCGAGCGGTGCTTTTGGCCCCCAAGGCGCAACTCCTTTCTTGGCCAAAGCTACTTACTGGCTAGCGGCAGGCTTTTTAACGACGTCTTTTATTATTGAACTGTTGATCGTGAGATCTAATCAATCGGTTCTAGATACGAAACCTGCGATCATTACCCCGGCCCCGACGGATACGCCTGAAAACAACCCTTCTCGCTAATCAGACATTGACACCGCACTTTGAGGCGGTAATATTGAAAGACGTAGCCCGCGTGGTGAAATTGGTAGACACGCCATCTTGAGGTGGTGGTGGCCACAAGCCTTAGCAGTTCGAGTCTGCTCGCGGGCACCACTCTTAAGCCCCAAACGAGACGTGTCATGACATCCATCTTGGAACGAAGCAGTGCCCCAAGAATCTTGGCACCATTGGCACGCTGGTTCGATCGCAATAAACGTATCCTCCCGTGGAGGGCGATAAATCTCAGAAGAAAACACGGCGATCCTTATGCTGTTTTGGTCTCTGAGTTTATGCTGCAACAAACCCAGGTGAATACTGTTATCCCTTATTTTGAACGCTGGATGAAGCGCTTTCCCAATTTGAAGAAATTAGCCAACGCCTCCCCTGAGACGGTCATGAAATATTGGGAAGGGCTGGGCTACTATCGACGATGTCGTAATCTTCATAAAACTTCTCAGTGGATACAGCAACATGGCTGGGCCAAGGATCGCTCTCAGATGCAATCTTTACCGGGTATCGGATCTTACACTTCTGCAGCCATTGGTTCCATCGCTTTTCAATGGTCGAGTCCTGCCCTTGACGGCAATGTCATCCGATTTCTTTCTCGCCTTCATGCAACGAATCTGACAAATGTAAAGCAGAAATTAGCTATGGAAGTATGGCTCCAACCTGCGCTTCAAAGTTTGGGGCCCTCGCGACTCACTCAAGCACTGATGGAGTTTGGGAGTCTAGTATGTAAAAAGAGCAAACCTCATTGCGGATCCTGCCCACTCAAAATACATTGTCAGGCCTTTAGGCTGGGTCAGATTGATTTTTTCCCTCAACCCAAGAAAAAGAGCGTACCCAAAGTAGCACATCGTGGTCTTCTTATTGTTTTCAGTGGAGATCGTATTCTGCTTCAGAAACCTAGAGCGGTAGGGCTTCTGGGGGGTGTTTACTGCTTTCCCACTGCCAGTCTTTCACCTAAAGATCGCACCGGTGTGTCGTATGTCCACCGCTACTCTCACCTCATCGAACATGTATACCCAATAGTCATTCGCGTGAATAATACAGCCCCATCGTCACCTTATCGCTGGGTCAACCGTAAAAAATTGTCTCAGCTACCCTTTGGGAATCGGGACAAGTTAATGCTTAAGCGCATGCACCGCCTTAAGCCCAAAGAGGAGCTATCAAGGAGTCTGCAATCACAAATCAGCAAAGATATTTTTAAACATCCTATTGTCATTATTCCGATACAAAAAGAATAATTCTAGGAAACGCCTAAATCATCGAGTTCTTGCTGTGCAATCTTAGACTCTTGTGTTCCCGCAAAACCCTCAGCGAGTTCTCGGAATGCTTTGATGGCGGCTGGCTTAAGATTCTGGCGAAGTAAACATTGAGCTCGCTTGAGTTTGGCAGGTAAGAATTGCGAAGATGATGGTACTTCACGAATAATTTGTTCAAAGATAATCTGAGCACTATCGAAGGCCTTAGTGTTATAGGAGCATAGCCCCAGAAAAAACAGAGCCGATGGTTTATTAGGGCTCGACGGGTAGGCTTCAAGATAATTCTTCAAAGCTGTCGATGCCACTGTGTAGTTTCCTCGGTTATAGTCAAGGACTGCGGCATTAAAACTACTTTCATCAATCTTGGAGACTCCGGAGGCATTAGCGTCGGATGCATTAGGAAGTATAAGAAGTTTTCGGTCTCCATCGAGAATGATAGAGTCTTCGGAGGCCTTATCATCCGACATTTCGGGAGACTTGGTTCGTGAAGGTACTGCGAGCCGGGCATTTAATGCCTTTGTTACTTCCGTAAGTTCGGAGAGTGTTGATTGAAGATCAGCTTGAAATCTTCGCCCTTGGGTCCGGTAGTCTTGATCGGATTTCTGTTCATTTCTACTAACTTCCTGAGTATCTTCCATTTGCCGGCGTAGTTTAAACACCTCGATTTTTAGATCGCCGACCTCACGTTCGACTCGAGCCAATTGCTCTGACGAATCACATCCAAGAGTGAGGATTCCAGCAACCAGGAGCGGGATAGAGATTTTATACATGGGTATCTCTTGGGATTAGACCCAGTCAAGTCTAGTTAATTGGGGTGAATTCAGCCCGTCGATTTCGCGACCAACAGGATTCATTGCTTTCATTACAGAGCGGCTTTTCTTTTCCAAAACTAATGGACTGAAGGCGGGATTCGTCGATCCCCAAGCCCTTTAGGTAAGTCACCGTGGCCGAAGCGCGCTTGTTGCCCAAGGCGAGATTATATTCATTAGTTCCTCGTTCGTCGGCATGACCGCTAATTTGCACTTTAATTTGAGGGTAGCTTCTCAAGAAGTTTGCAAGCGTCTGGAGAGAGGATTTATCTTGTTCTCTAATGATTGCTCTGTCTAAATCGAAATAAATGTTTGTCATTGCTTTCGTTTTGGCCTCTTGAAAGTCTTGTTCGGCTTTTTGCCGAACTTCATCCGCTAATTTTAATTTCATTTCAGCTTCCTGAGCAGCCTTCATGTCCACTACGGGTGCTTCAGCAACCACAGTTTCCACGACTGGAACTGGAGTGGGCTTGCTACAGGCTAGCTGGAGGAGGAGTGAAGTGGAAATGACACTCAAAGCGAGACGATTTGAAAACATTAGGAGACTCCTTTGAAATAATCATACTCGAAAGTGCATTAAATGGGGTCGTCAAAAGTGCAGAAAATCGCCGTGCAGCATCTTCAATTTTTGATGGACCAAACGGGACTTTGACAGAGCCCTAAATTACTAATCGGTAAGACGGAAGCGCCCGAAAGATCTGATCGGTAAATAGCCCCACCAGAGCTCCGCGAACCAATAAATACAAGGCTTCTCCCGTCAGGAGACCAAGAGGGAGATTCGTTAGAACTAACCCCAGTAGTAATTTGGTAGGATTTTCCGTCCGTGAGCTTAAAAATAAAAAGGTCAAATTTCCCTTCGAAGCGTGACACAAAAGCAATCATGCTCCCTAATGGACTCCAACTTGGAGAAGCATTGTAGGCACCGTCGAAAGTCAATTGGCGGACATTCGTCCCATCATCTTCCATGAGAAAAATCTGTGGACCACCGCCCCGATTGGAAGTGAAGGCAATCTGAGTTCCGCTCGGATTCCAAGAAGGTTCCGTATTAATACCTTCATTAAAAGTGAGTTTTCGGACCTTAAGGGTTTTAAGATCATAGAGAGCGATATCACTTCTTCCCTGAGCATCCCCAAGGACAAAAGCAAAGCGCCTGCCGTCAGGCGCCCAAATCGGGGAGGAACAGAAGGCAGGCCGATCTTTGAGGTCATAGGGAAATAGCTTTTCATGAGGGCCACCCACGGATTTCTGACCCCAAATTTCAGGACTACCGCTCTTGTAAGTTACATAGAGAATTCGTCCATCCTTTGCTACAGAAGGGGCAATAGTGAGACTGCCCCACTTGGTCAATTGGGATATATTTTCTCCATCTGAGTCCATTTGAAATAGTTCTTTCACCCCCGGTTTTGTCTGACGAGCAAACGTGATCTTAGAAAAGGCGCTTCCCCGCTCCCCCGTGAGCCACATGACCATATCGTCAGCCAAAATATGGGCGTAATTGTGAATTGCTAACACCCCGAATTGATATTTCACTTCATGAATAACATTCAGACTTCCAGCGTCAGTAACTTGTGCTTTCATTTCATAGCCGCTTTCGGTTTCACCAATAATATAAGTAAGCGACCAATCGATCCCCCGCTCTTTCATATTCTTTTTATCCGCCAGAGAGGAAGTCGACAGCAGAAATACTCCAGAATTTTGAAGATCTTTCCTGAGGGTCGTAGAAAAGTCTTCTACCACCCGATCTATTCCTGAGCCTACGAATTGTGGGGTATCAACATGCAAAACAACCTTAGTGCTTGCACTGGCCTGGAGACTTACTTCTGTAGGTACCTGAGCATCGAGCAGTAAATTGATCGAAAGGAGAATCAGAAAAAGGATTTGACGCATAGATTTATGTTACTCATTCGCAATTAATTAAGCAAAGTTAGGTACCCGGAAGAAGGTCAGAGACGAGTTCACGGGTAAGGTCTGGAAGTTGAAGACGGAGGGCTTCTGGCGCCGTGAACCAACCCCAAGATAAAGAGGTTATGAGAGTGCCTTCGAATCGTGTTCGATAGAGCCCAAGGAACATCCCTTCTCCTTGTTGGGGTTTCAAAGAAGGGAGGACAGGTTTCCAATCCAAGCCGGATATCCCAAGTTCCTCCAATACCTCTCTTTTGAGCCCCTCTAGAGAGGTTTCATCGCTTTCTTTTTTACCGCCTGGAAGTTCCCAAAGATTGGGCATCACTGGATTGAGAGCATGACGCTTTTGGAATAAAAAACGCCCTTCGGCATTAACAATTAAGGCGACTACAATTTCGGCTTGAGTCATCGTGACGATTCCTTGTGTAAAGATACGAGGCGCTCAAGATAGATATTTCTTAGAGTTTCCACCCGTTCCATCTTAATTTTCCCGTAGTTAATCCTAAAGACATCATGGAACCATGACGCAAGATCGCTTTCGCTTTGAGTAGCACATAGTGTGTCCCGAACAGCTTGAAAAATTCTTAAATCTTCTTGGATACGATTGCGAACAGGTTCAAAAGTTAATCGATGAATAGGAGAAGCTCCATAAAGATCCAGCGCTCGTAAATGGTCTCTGGTTCCATATCCTTTGTGCTTATGAAAGCCGTATCGTGGATACTGTTGCCCCAGTTCTTGCATAAGCCTATCTCGGTAGACCTTTGCTAAAATACTTGCCACGGCAATCGAGCAACTGGTGTCATCTCCCTGCGGAACTAGGACTTCGGTTTGATCAAGTTCGGGCGAGGTTGTTCCGTCGATATAAAATGTGTTCACTGGCAATGAGATCTCTTGAGCAGCCTGCCGCATGGCGCTCAGCGAGGCTTGAAGAATATTATCTCGATCAATCCCAATGCAATCTACAATCCCATAGCCAATAAAAGGAAGGATGTTTTCAAAGATTTTAGCTAGGTGTTCCCGTTTCTTGGGGGATATCTTTTTACTATCCCGAGCCTGGTTAAAAATATCCGGGTGTGTTCGAAGGACTTGATGATTAAGAATAATGCAGCAAGCTACGACGGGTCCCGCTAGGCAGCCTCGGCCGACTTCGTCAATTCCGGCCCAGGTTTCAGAAACTGAATTGTGGCTCAGATCCCATTTAACTAAATCTGACATTCAGCGCCTTAGAATTAGGGAAGAAAAGAATGACCCGACCAATCAGAGAAATTCTTTTGAGCCCCAGGGGGAGCACTCTTGGCAAACTCTAGTTTCAGGCTCTTCAAAGGGTTTTCAGAGACAACGAGATTAAGCACCTTTTGACGTCCGCGGTGAGAGGCGACAATTTTGACAGTTTCGCCTAACTTGGCATCGGCAATGCGCTTATTAACCTCGCTTGCGCTGGGGGTTCTCCATCCATTGACAAAGAGAATTTCATAGCCAACCGAAAGTCCGGCTTGATCAGCGGGGCCTCCCGGAATAACAGAGCTGATAATATTCGTCCCACCCGAGGATTCGCCCTGAAATCTAATGCCGGCGTAGACTTTCGAGCGCTCGACAATCTGGAGATTCTTTTTTTCATCCTCTGATAATCGATCGGTGAGTGTTTCGAATTTAAATTTTAAGCCAAACACAGAAGCCAAGGTTTTGCTGTTGGGTGCGCTGGATCGGCGAATGTATTGATCCCAAAACGGAGCTGATGGTTTACCCGAAAGTTTCTCATATACTTTTTGAATATCTGCATCTGTGATTCCTTGAGTTCCGTGGTTAATCCAAAGCTCACGGAAAAGATCTTTAAGCCCCCATTGGCCCTTGCTTCCATCGACAATTTCAGCCTCCATCAACCAACCCGTTAATTCGCCGTGATCATAATAACTAATGGATGAAACTTCGGTCCATTCATTCTGTTGGTAGTAACGGATCCACGTGTCAAAACTCGATTCTTCGAGACTTTGATTCAAACGACCAGGATGTTGCGCAACCAGGTTCCATAGGTTCTCATACTGTTTTATGGAATATTTCCAAGGGACAACCCCGGCTCGATTGACGATTTGATGTTCCATGTAAGAAGTAAATCCCTCATGAAACCAAAGCAGTTTGGTGTAATTTTCTTTGGAGTAATCAAAGGGTCCCAGCACAACGTCTTTAATACGTTTGACGTTCCATGCATGGAAGAACTCATGGGCGACTAGTTGATAGAGTGTGTAATAACCCTCTTCTTTGTCGAATCTGAACGGATCACTCAACAGTGACGTACTCTGTAGATGCTCAAGACCCCCCCGAGTATTAGGAGAAAATCCAAGAAGAAATACGTATTTTTTGAAAGGAAAATTCCCAAAGATTTTCCCTGTTTCATTGACAATCTTTTCTATGTCACGGACGAGACGACTTTCATCACCGTTGTGATCTCCCGTGATCGCCAACTCAAAACGGGCCCCTTGGCTTTCCCATTGATGAGAACGGAAGGTGCCTATTTGTATAGGTGAATCTACGAGGACGTCGTAATTAGCAGCCCGAACCACTCCTTCCTTGTCGAGGAGCCCACAGGCAATCTTCCAAGATGCAGGGAACCCTTTAAACGAGATTTCATAAGGACGCTCTAAGTGATTCGGCGCATACATGAAGGTATTGGTTCCGATGAGATGCGCTTGTGACTCATCGATATAGTTTTCGCGAACACTCATGATGTTCCCGTAGACTCGGTAGCGAATAGTCAGGGCACCCTGATGGGGAGGGACTTTCCACTGTTGCTTATCCACCTTAACCAGTGGTTCGCCTTTAAGGATTTGGACCTGGTCCACGAACTTTGCATAGTCTCGAATCAAATAGCTTCCTGGCGTCCATGCAGGAAGCGCTAAAGTCCCTCCTTCATTGAGGAGGTCTGAAGGGAGAGTCAGCTGGACCTCAATTTGATGCTGGGCCAAGTTGACCGGCAAAATGGTTACTTTGATTGGAGCAAGCATCGGAGCATCAGCAGCTGACAAGAGGAAACTCAGAGTGAGATAGAAAAAGAAACGCATTGTGGAACCTCCTTGTGGACGGGGGATAAGACATCATTAAAGGGTAAATCAATCGTTGAATCATTACTCGTACTCGATCGTGGCCGGGGGCTTTGAGGTGATATCAAAAGAAACCCGATTGATGCCTTTCACCTCGTTCACTATCCGCTGGGCTACTTTCTCCAAAAGATCATATGGCAATCGAGCCCAATCAGCCGTCATAAAATCCTCGCTGGTTACTGCTCGTAGAGTACACATATATTCGTATGTGCGCTCATCACCCATAATGCCTACGGTCTTTACGGGGAGCAACACGACAAAAGCCTGGGCGGTACGCTCATACCACCCCGAGATCACCAATTCATGAATAAATATGGCGTCAGCTTCTTGCAGAATCCGAACCTTCTCGCGATCAACATGGCCAGGAATTCGGACCGCAAGACCGGGGCCAGGAAAAGGGTGCCTAGCCACCATTTGGGGGTGAAGCCCAAGCGTTCGACCTACAGATCGAACTTCGTCTTTAAAGAGTTCCCTGAGGGGTTCAACGATCTTTAGTTTTAAACGCTCAGGCAGTCCGCCTACATTATGGTGTGATTTGACCAGAACTGCGCCGCCAATACCTTGACTTTCAATGACATCTGGATAGGTTGTCCCCTGTGCTAAAAATTTAGCATTTAATTTTTTGGCTTCTCGCTCGAAGACCTGAATAAAAATAGCCCCAATTTTTTTACGTTTTAATTCGGGATCACTGACACTCAATAAGCCATCCAGAAATTCATTGGACGCATCGATCCAATGAATTTGAAGATCAAAAGGCTTGAAGCTTTCTTGGACCTGTAATCGTTCGTTCAACCGCAAAAGACCGGTATCGATAAACATACAGTGAAGTTGAGTTCCAATAGCACGATGAAGCAAGAGGGCTGCCACACTCGAGTCAACCCCACCGCTGAGTCCCAAGATCACCTTATCCTTGCCGACTTCAGCTCGTATTTTACTGATCTTTTCCTCGATAAAGTTTTCGGAGCTCCAATCGCAACGCATGCCAGCAAAAATACAAAAATTCTTAAGCATGTTGAGTCCCGACTCGGTTTGGGTCACCTCTGGGTGGAACTGGATGGCAAATATCTTTTTATTGGGAGATTCCATGGCTGCGACAGGCACCGAAGTTGTTTGCCCAACCACGCGAAAAGGTTCTCCGATGGATTCGACATGGTCTCCGTGGCTCATCCATACCTGTTGAGGGGATTTAAGCCCTTGAAATAAGACTGAATCATGCGCTAACAACTCAATAGAAGCCTTGCCGTATTCTCGAGCTTTTGAACGATGGACGCTTCCTCCAAATTGCTTGGCGATGAGTTGCTGACCATAACAGATACCTAAAATAGGGAGGCCTGCTTCTAGAATTTGGGGGTCAAGAACTGGAGCGCCATCGTCAAAGACGGAACTTGGCCCCCCACTAAGGATGATCCCTTTGAGGTCCTGGCCTTTAATCTCTTCAAAGGTCACTGAAGAATTATAGACGAGTCCAAAAGCCCCTACTTCCCTTAGTCGTCTTGCAATAAGACGCGTATATTGACTTCCAAAATCAATAACGGCGATACGTTCGTGATGGAGACTTTCAGACATATTTAAGATTACCATTTCGAGAAATCGGCTATATAGCTGAATTGAGATCTCAACTTGACGAGCAGGTTCAACCGCTGATTTCTAATCTTGAGATCCTCATCTAGAACCATTACCTCATTGAAAAAGTCCTCAAGGGGTTGAGCTAATTCAGCTAAGGCTAAGCAGAATGTATCAAGTTCATTGCGATGCATCAAAGCATCAATGGCATGGGTCTTTTCAAGAAGTTTTATTTCAGACGAAGCTGTTAAAAGATTATCGGAAGGCATTGGTTCAATCGCTTGGCCAACCAGGATGTTATTAATACGTTTAGCATTTTCTATCAGTGAGGTGAAATCATTTTGATTCATAGCCCGCTGGAGGGAACTGCATCGCATGATGAGTTGTAAGTGATCATGCCATGGGGCTGCCATGACTGATCGAACTAGCTGAACATTCACGCCCTCTTGCGATAACGAGAACGCGATGCGTTCTTCCCAGAAAGTTCTTAGGTCTTCTTCAACACGATTGACGTCTTTAACAGGGAACTGCTCGGAAAAAATACTGAGTGATTGGAGGATCGCATCTCGGGGAGCAAGGGGGATGTTTTGGTGCCTCAAAATACGTACGAGACCCAAGCCTGCTCGGCGAAGACCCAGAGGATCCTTGGAACCTGTGGGGGTTTGTCCCATAGCAAAGGCAGCGACTAGCGTGTCGAGTTTATCCACGACAGCAAGCAAGGCGCCTAGAGAGGTCGAGGGAAGCGGAGCGTCTGCTGAAATCGGCGCATAGTGCTCCTCGACGGCTCTACAAATAGCGTCACCCGTTCCCTCTCTGCGTAAATATTCAGCACCTACTTGTCCTTGTAGCTCTGGAAACTCACCCACCATCTGGGTCGTGAGATCTAGTTTAGATAAAGACGCTGCCGTACGCGATTCTAAGCCATCTAGATGAAAGAAGGATGCAAAGTGATCTGCTAGCAAGACTAGGCGTTCTGTTTTTTGGAGATAGTTGCCCGCCCCGCGAATGAAAGTCAATTGCTCGAGGCGGGGTCGTTGGTCTTCAAGTAAGATTTTAGTGTCTTCCCTATAAAAAAACTGGGCGTCGAAGAGTCGAGCGTTAAGAACCCATTCATTCCCCTTTGTGATGGTTTCTCGCGCTTTTGAGTCCACTGACAAGTCCCGGTTAGCCACAGAAAGAAAATAGGGAAGTAGTTTTCCGTCGGAACTCTGTATACAAAAAGATTTTTGATGCTCGCGTAGGGAACAAATAAGGATTGATTGAGGAAGGTTGAGAAATTCTAACGGGAACTGGCCAAGCACGACGGAAGGGTATTCGACAATTTCAGAGACCTCCCTCAGTAAGGTTTCGTCTGGCATGAGGGTTCCATGAATGGAGGATGCTGCGGCTGAAAGCTCTTTCAATAAGCGCGTCTGTCGCTCCTGGCAGGATGCGATTACCTGGTGATCGGCCAGTTGGGATTCATAGTCACCTGGCTGAGAGAGTTTGATTTCACCCCCACTCAGTCTATGGCCGAAAGTTGTAGAGGAGCTTTTGACTTCATCTACTTTGAATGGGATTACGATAGAACCCAAAAGACATACAATGTTCCTGATTGGACGAACGAAAACAAAAGATGAGTGACCCCACCTCATCGCTTTAGGTACAGATAATGAACCAATGAGAGACGGCAAAGCCTCTGACAAAACTTGCACGGCGGGAAGACCCTTCACGGTCCTGCGAAGCACCGCATACTCCCCTTTTTTGCCTTTCACTTCTTCAAAAACAACTTCTCGAAAACTGGACTTCCATTTATCAGCAAAACGGGTCCCTGCATCGGTGGGTTGTCCTTGGGCATCAAGACAAATAGCCTTCGAGGGTCCAACCTCTATGGATTGAATATCGGACTGCATTTCCGAGATACCCGGTAAAAAGACAGCTAGTTTTCTGGGAGAATACCAATCGGGACTTCGAAGATTGGCCCCACGATCAAGCAGTCCTTTTTCTTCCAATAAATGGATAAGTTTTTCTTGAAGATCCAAATGAAGCGGGGCTAAAAATTTAGCTGGGATCTCCTCGCAATGAATCTCTAACAAGAAATCTTTGGGCATAGGCTAAGGGGCTGCAGGAGGGAAATGGTGAAGAAGATAAGCTTGCGCGCATCCAGACGCCAAGTCTCTTACGCGTTTAATCAAGCCTGGGCGCTCACTGGCGCTTACCGCCCCTCGTGCATCTAGTACATTGAAAGCATGACTCATTTTGAGCATTTGTTCATAAGCAGAAATAAAATGCCCGTGCTCTTTTAAGAGGAATAAGCCTTCTTTTTCGTGAAAATCAAAAAGGCTACGATGAAAGGAAATATCAGCCAGATTAAAACTGTAATGGCTGAGTTCTAATTCTTCGCGATGCCGCAACTTTCCGTAGGAAACTGGGGTCGATCCTCCAGAATCTTCGATTGAACCATAGGTTGTCTCGAAGATGTTACTGGTGCCACCGAGAAACATACATAAACGCTCAACGCCGTAGGTAATTTCAGCACTCACTGGTTTGCAATCTACGCCCCCCATTTGTTGAAAATACGTGAATTGACTTATCTCCATCCCGTCTAGAACGACTTGCCATCCGACACCCCAGGCGCCGAGAGTAGGAGACTCCCAGTTATCTTCTTCGAATCTTAGGTCATGATTTTTAAGATCGATACCTAGGCTCAATAGAGACTCTAGATAAAGGTCTTGGACATTGGCGGGGGAAGGTTTAAGAAGGACTTGGAACTGAAGATGCTTGTAGACGCGAAATGGATTATCGCCATAGCGACCATCGGCCGGACGACGACTAGGCTCCGCATAGGCTACCCGCCATGAGTCCGGTCCCAAAGCTCCGAAAAAGGTCAAGGGGTTCATCGTCCCTGCCCCTTTTTCAATATCGTAAGGCAGCCCAATCAAACAGCCATTTTTTGACCAGAATTCTTGCAAATTCAAAATCAGTTTTTGGATCTGCATCTCGTCCCCAGTCCTTACGATTCAGTTTAGCAGTGGCCCCCTTTCTATCCAACCTTATGAAAGCTAGACCGGCTTATATTCCTGGGTATCCCCTATAGCCTTCCATCGCTATGATTAACTTCAGTGAGGCTTCATGTTTGGGAAAGTCAAGTCCATCCACTTTGTCGGTATAGGCGGAATTGGAATGTCTGGGATTGCCGAAGTTCTCTGTAATCTCGGCTTTAAGATTTCGGGATCCGACCTTAAAAGTTCACCGGTAACCGACCATCTGACTCAACTCGGCGTCGCCTTTTCTATAGGCCATGGCCCAGAAAATATTCAAGGTGCTGAGTTGCTTGTTACTAGTACCGCTGTACAAAGAGACAATCCTGAAGTACGAGCTGCCCTCCAGTTGGGGATACCCATTATCTCGAGGGGCGAAATGTTGGCTGAATTAATGCGCCTTAAAAAGGGGATCGCCATTGCGGGTTCCCACGGAAAGACGTCGACAACGAGCATGGTAGCTCAGGTTCTTTCCGAAGCGGGCCTCGATCCCACCATTGTCATCGGGGGGAAACTGGCTGCCCTGGGATCAAATGCCAAATTAGGGCAAGGTGATTATCTTGTTGCCGAAGCGGATGAAAGTGATGGCAGTTTTCTCATGCTGCGCCCTTACTTGGCGGTGATTACCAACATCGATCGAGAGCACATGGATCACTATCCTGACTTAGCGTCCATTAAAGAGGCTTTTATTACTTTTGCAAACAGCCTGCCCTTTTATGGTCGCCTGTTTGCTTGCCAAGATGATCCGCACTTGGCCTCTATTCTCCCCCGAATCAACCGCCCAGTAAGGACCTACAGCACAGAGGTTCCTGCGGATATCTATGCTACTGATATTCGTCAAAAGGGCTTCGATACGTTTTTTAAAGTTCATGTTCAGGAAAAGTGCCTGGGTGATTTTTCCTTACGTGTCCCAGGTACACACATGGTCGCTAATGCATTGGCAGCTATCGGAATCGCTTTAGAACTAGGCCTGCCAAGCGATAAGATTCAAGGGATCCTTTCGTCTTTTCGTGGAGCCGATCGTCGCTTCACCCTTCGAGGTGAACGAGATGGTGTTTTGGTTGTGGATGACTATGGTCACCATCCTACGGAAATCCAAACCACGTTAAAAGCTGCCCGGAGGGGTTTTCCAGAGCGTCGTATTATTGCGGCCTTCCAGCCTCATCGATTCACACGGACTCAAGCTTTAATGGATGAATTCATCACAGCTTTCAAAGATGCTGATCTGGTCTTTTTGACGGAAATCTATCCTGCTGGTGAAAAACCTATCCCGGGTATCGAAGGAAAATTTCTAGCTGAGGCTATCGAGAAGCACGGCCAAGAAGTTTACTTCGTGAGAGAGGTTCAAGATCTCCCCAAGGAACTCCACAAGATCGCCCAATCGGGCGATTTACTGATCACCTTTGGGGCGGGCTCCATCACCCAGATCGGCCCAAAGTTTTTAACTCTCTGAGTGTCCAAATCCCTAAAGCATTGTGGCAACATTTTTGAGCGCATAATTAATAAATGTCTCAAAAATACTCGCTTGCGATTTGTGGTGCCTCTGGGGCTGCTTTTGGCGTTGCTATTTTAAAGAAACTGATCGAAAAAGATTCTATTTCTCATATTGCCTTGATGATTTCTGCCACAGGGAAACGATGTCTGCACGATGAAACCCATCTGGGACCCGAAGACTTGGTAGCTCTTAGTTCCAAGGTTTCACTCCGATCAGATCAAAACGTAGGAGCGGATATCGCCAGCGGTTCCTACCGGCAGGACGGATTGATTATTGCACCTTGTTCGGCAGGAGCTTTAGGAAGAATTGCTTGGGGTGTAAGCAACAACCTTATCTCCCGGGCGGCGGATGTATGCCTCAAAGAAAGAAAACCCCTAGTGCTCTGCCTTAGAGAAACTCCTCTGAATAGAGTTCATCTAGAAAACATGTTGAGACTTCATGATGCTGGAGCCATCATCATGCCCCTTATGCCCGGCTTTTACTCCCGTCCAAAAGACTTTGAGGATCTCTTCGATACCTTTGCCTTACGCGTCCTCGATCAACTCGGCCACTCCGATCAAGATCCCCGGCGATGGCAAGGTTGACTTCACAATGAACTCAGATCTCCTGCCCCTTCATACCATCTTCAAGGAGCCGCTTCGACTAGAGTGGCCCGATCACCAAGTGCTTTTTTTGGGGATGGGTTGCTTCTGGGGGGTTGAGCGGCTTTTCTGGAAGCATCCCCTCGTTAGAAGTACCTCGGTAGGTTACGCTGGGGGGACTTTTGAATCTCCAACGTATCAACAAGTGTGTACTGGTCAAACCGGCCATGCCGAGGTAGTCCAAGTTGTTTTTGACCGAAGCGAAGAGTCTCTTAAGGAGATGATGCGGCTTTTTTGGGAGAACCATGACCCCACTCAATATCATCGTCAAGGACCTGATATCGGATCTCAATACCGATCTGTTGTGTTCACAACAGCCCCCAATCAAATTAAATGGGTTGAAGATAGCCTCGCTATAGCCAATCAAGCTCTTGTTCAAAAGGGACTAGGGCTTTCCACCACCGAAATCCTGCCTTTCAAAAATTATTACTTGGCAGAAGATTACCATCAGCAATATTTACAAAAGAATCCTCAGGGGTATTGCAGCCTAAAGGGCACCGGTATTCAGTGTGTGATTAACTAAGGCCTTTTGGCTAAGTCAAACCACAAAACCTCAGAGCCCATTTCCAGGGAATACATTTCCAGCGTACCTACTTCTTCTTCGGCAATTGCATCTCCCGTCCTTAGGTGCTCCCCCCCTATTCGGACTTCTCCTCTGACTACCTGAAGCCAAGCTGAACGACCGGGTCTAATGGATACGTCGAGTTTCATACCTAAATCTAGTCGAGCTACAGAAATATCAACGTCTTGAAAAATGGTAAGGGCTCCCTCGACTGGATTACAAGAAGCCAGGGTCGCCCATCGATTAGCGACTTGGGTTGGTGATAGTTGGACTTGGTCGTAGCGTGGATGTAAGCCCTGATGGCTAGGAATAATCCAGACTTGAAGAAGATGGACGCGCGCTTCGAGAGAGGAATTAAATTCACTGTGGCGAATGCCGGTTCCCGCGCTCATGATTTGAGCCTGGAGCGGAACAATACTATCTCGATTGCCTAGCGAATCGGCATGAGACAACCGCCCCTCGAGGACCCAAGTAAGGATTTCCATGTCTTGGTGTCCATGTTCTCCAAACCCCTGATTGGGCGAGATGAAGTCTTCATTAATGACACGGAGGGACTCGAAGCCGATAAATTGGGGGTCCTGGTATTGCCCAAAAGAAAAGGTGTGCCAAGTTTTAAGCCACCCATGGTCAAAATGCCCGCGCTGATTGCTTCGTCGAACCCACATCATAAGATTTGATTATAACGTTTCTTAATTGAAACTCGCTTCGACAGAGAGATATCATTAGGACATTCTTAGGGGTACTCATGTCGGTAGTCGAAAGTCGCGTAGAAAACCATTTAGGTCGGATTATCATCAATCGACCTGACAAACTGAATGCCCTCAATAATGAAGTACTTGAAAAACTGGAATCCTCTGTTTTGGATTTCCAGCAAAATACATCCGTTGGGGTTATCGTCATTCAAGGCGCAGGCGAAAAATCCTTTGTGGCAGGTGCCGACATTGCAGAATTAAGCCGCCTCACCGCCGAGCAGGCTCGCATTCAATCCCTTCGGGGTCAGTCAGTATTTAATCTGATTGAGCAGTCTTCAAAGCCGATCATTGCTTCAATTCAAGGCTTTGCTCTAGGCGGAGGCTGTGAACTCGCATTGGCATGTCATATCCGCATTGCCTCAGAATCTGCTCGCTTAGCTTTGCCGGAAGTAAGCCTAGGCCTCATTCCCGGATACGGGGGTACACAACGCCTGGCTCGGCTAGTTGGAATGGGAGTAGCTCTAGACATGATCTTATCGGGTGAGATGATTTCAGCCTCGGACGCTCATCGTATTGGTCTTGTGAGCCGGGTCTATCCCGCATCTGAATTGAACACACAGACGGACAAACTTGCTGAAACTATCTTGAGCAGAGGGCCCAACGCTGTTTCTTTAGCTCTCAAATCAGTTCGCGATGGGTTACATCTCTCTCTCGCCAAAGGACTTGAGCATGAAGCCAGCCTCTTTGGTCTTATTGCTGAATCTAATGAAGCCCAAGAAGGAACCGCTGCCTTCTTGGAAAAGAGAAAGCCCAATTTTCATCGGTCCTAGCGAGAGACGTCAGTGATTTGAAGCCGCTTTAATTCAGCCTGAAGTCGACCCGTTAAGATCAAATAACTCATTTTATGGTCTGCGAGTAGAGAGAGCCATGGGTGCGTAAAAGTGGCGGGGGTATTCTTCTCGATGGCAAAGTGTCCATACCACGCCAGTACATAAGGGCATAAGGGTGCTAAGAATAGCCATCGATATTGTCCGCTCGCTAATGCAAAGAAGAGGATGGACAAGTAAAGCATCGTGCCTAGAACGTGGAGTATTCGATTCGAGGCGTGGCGATGCTGATTGAGGTAATCAGGCCAAAATTCTTGAAAAGTTTTCATAGTTATTTCTTGTCGATGGGTATCGCATAATTGGTGATTGATTCATTCGCGTGATCATCCATAGTTCTAATAAAGAAACGGGGGGGAGCGAGAGAGGGGAGATTTAGCCGGAGAATAAACTCCTCAGAGGCCTGGTCGTAGATACCATCATCAGGTCGGACTGCTTGCCACTGTTGACCATCAAAACTAATGAAACAATGACTCACAATGGATCGAAGATCGCTCAGAAGAAAACGAGCCTGAAGAGTTTGATCTTTAGTTTCTAGGGTCAATTTATCTACTTTAGGGGGTTCGCGATCAATAATAAATACAGGGCTTAGGATTATGTTGGGCTGAGAAGATTCTGCCGTCTGCCAGCTATTCGCGGAAACAACCTCAAGACGATAAGCGCCCTCCTCGTAGGAGTTTGTATCGAAGGCATAGAGGGGACTATTGAGAGACTCTTCGAGCAAAGTGGCCATGCCTTTCTCGTCCCGAAGGGTTATGCGAAAAAGCTGTCGTCCTATCGCTTCAGTCTGATAATTAAAGACAAAACCCTGAATGCCTAAGCGAAAATTCTCTGAAAAATCAAGCTCCTCATCGTTGCCATCGGCGAGAAAAGCAAGAATCTCAGATGGGCGAAGCGGAGTTATCGTGGGATTAGTGTGATTGCTGGTAACAAAAATACCTGGGGGGAGTACTTCGATGGATTTGACTTGAGTCTTTAGATTCTCAAGTGCCCAGAAAAGTTTAACTTCACGAACTTCTGGACTCACTCCTCCGACAGAGCTCGTCATCTTAATGCGAAACTGTGCAAATTTGCTTAGAGGAACTCCTGGACGCTCTCCTGATTTCAACAAAGGAGACCAAGATGTCCATGTTGCATCAGGCCAACGTGTTTGGCCTGAACGAAACTGAATGGAGACCGAGGTTCCTGCGGGGGCATCCGAGGTCAAATAGGCTCTCCCCCAGCGTGTCAAACCGGAAGAACTCAATATTTCTGACTCCAAGTAACCTTCAGTCGAACTGTTGTCCGAAATCGAATAAATCTCCCCTGGATTTGAGCCGATGGCATAGATCTCTGAGCCCTGAGGAACAAAGGCCGTGGCTTGAGCGCAATTCAACTCTTGGATGAGTGCAAAAGGGGGCTCTAGGCTAGCCATATCCTGGAGATCAAAAGAAAATATTCTCGATCGGTCCCCGGTTCCCAAGAGTAATCGATTCTTCCAAGTCGCCAGGGCAAATGCAAAACTCTGTTGGCTCTGCCAAAGCGTTCGTGAAAGTTTAGAATCCAAGTTATATTCGAATAAAATACTTTTGGTTTTTTCACCCGGCTCACTCGGAAAATAGATATCTTTGGGTGTAACAATCTGAACCTCTACGGGGGGATTCGGGCGCGAGGGCCGTTCCCTGTTAGCTGATGCAAAAACGCGATTTCCCGAGACTACCAAATTTCGAACTTCATCCATTCCGGTATCAAACAAAGTCTCTAAGCGATCAGTGGATCGGTTATATTTCACTACCAACCCATTGCCGTGAGTGCCCAAAAGATAGGCACCCCGAGTATCGCGCGCAAAGGCCGTAAACGTAATTTCTTCTGTCATTTCAGCGAGTTTACGGCTAGATCCCTCGCGAGCCGATATCAAAACAGCCCCTCGTTCCCCGCCACCAAGGGTTAGTATTTCCCGACCTTCGGCCTCTAGGTGCCAAACGATACGTGCATCAATTTGTGCGAAGGTTGAACTTTCTCCGAGCGAGTTGATGCGAACCAATCTTCCCTGGCCACTCGGCGCGACAATGAGGTCCTCCCCTAGGCGTGCCATGGCAAAAACTATTCCACCCTTCATTTGAACAAACGGCTTTAGCTGACCGCCCGAGAGACGGAAAATACGTCCTTCATTTCCAGCCGATACATATCCTCCGCCTAGACCATCGGGTAAGTAGGCCCATATAATCCCCTCGGGAACTTGAATGATTCGACGGGAACTCGGTGCAAGACTGAGTGCTCCTTGCGCATTGACCTGAAGTCCTTTGAACTCAGAATTTTGCCAGTCGTTGAAGGAATTAAAATTCTTCGTCACTTGTTGACTGCTCAAAATTACTGTTACCAGAGCGCAGATAATGATTCTAAATTTATTTATGATCTGCTTTAGCATTACTCAACCTCGATTTCGAGAGTGACTAAGCCCTGCACTTCTCGCTCAAGCGGAATCAGCGCGCGTCCAATAATCCTTCGCTTTAATTGAGTATCTTTAGATCCATCCTCAGGCCCAACCAGACTCGCAATGGACGGAGGGATGCCCTCAATACGATCGCCGCGGAGGCCGGCCCCTTTTGAAGACTGAACTAGAAGCCCGTAGGCTTGATTATTTTTTAAAGAGCTGTTGAGTACCTGGACGACGTCACCCAAACTCCCAATTTGAACTGAGGATTGATCCGGGTCCGCTGACATGATGGACAATCCATCACCCACCAATAAATAGGTTTTACCCTTTTGCGCGGATGAAGGAATAGGAATAGAGAAGTTGTAGGACTCTCGGAGACCCTGAATGTTTTGAACAATCAGAGTAACTGGAAGAGAGGACCCTCTTTTGGCTCTAGACGTGAGAATACGTGCACCCACCACGGCGCTCAGATCCAGTCGCTCCTCAGCCTTGACGGTCAGAGAAATTCCTTCAAATTGGGGTTTTTCAAACGGATTAAAGCAGATGGACTGGAGAATCGCTCCCAAGTAATCCGAGAGTCTTCTGGAATTTAAGTCAGCTACAAAACTCTCAATCTGAATGGGAGGATAGCCGGTGAGCTTAATGTTTCCTTGGAGGCTCAAACTTTGAATTCCTAATCCTCGAATATTTGATTCCAAGGATTGGGACAAAACAGTGGCGGCAAAATAAGGAGTTAGTATGGGATGATCGATCATATTGAAGCTCAAATTTAAATTTTTCTTGCCTCCTAAATTAATTCCAAGTCTTAAGGGAATCATTTTGGACTCAGCTCCCAAGACGCCGCTCACTCCTGAATATCGATCGAGCCTCACAGATCCTATATTTTTTCCTGGGGCCGTTAATTTAAATGAAGAATTCAGATTGGAAACAACACCCAAGACGGATCCTGATCGCATGGGAACCTGAATCGAGCCAAGGTTGAAGAGCGGGTGTCCAAACATCAACAAGCGTTTACCTTGAATATAAGTGATAGTTCCAGCCGAAGAAACATCGAGGTCGCCTTCAACTAAGCTGACCACCACTGTGCCTCCGGGCTCGATCGGGCTTCCGATTTCCTGCCCTTCGACCATTTGGGATGAACTCGCATCTAGAAAGCGAACCCCGGACCCTTTCCAAAAGGATTGAGCCTCGGAAGAAAGTGGTGTCCCTGTGAGCACAAGACTAAAAGAATCTTGGCTTCCTTCAGGCCAAACTTCATTCAAGGGGATCATGGTTCCACTCAGCGCGGACTTCAAAACTTTGGGCGGATCTATTTTGGGAAGGATCAACGGAGTATTTTGAGCAGGTTGATCTGGGATCTCTAGAAGTTGATCCAGCATGTACTGAATTGGGGTGATCCCAGCGATAGGTTCTTTAGCAAAAGCAAAGCCCGAGCTGAGGGCCCCGATCATCTTTCCATTGATATAACAAGGGCTGCCGCTCATCCCCGCAAAAACGCCTCTCTCTTTCATTTCTGGGCCAAGGAGTTTGACTAAAATAGTTGAACGACCCGGAGAGGTATTTTTTTGAATGCCCAAGACTTCAAAATCAAACTTCTCTATCCTGGAGCCCAAAAAGACCGTTTTCCCTTGCCCCTTCATTCCGGGTTGAATTTCGGTGAGAGGCAGGATTCCTTGGGCTACCAATATCGAAGCATTGACCCAAAAAAAGGCTAACAGTAGGAAAAAACGATACTTAGGCATGCTCAAGGGGAACCCGTCATTGTTTGTTCTTGGGGGAGGCTTTTATAACCTTTTCAGAATAACCCACAATCCCCGGTGTTTTTAATTGTAATAACGACGTTAAATTCCCATAACAATGGGAGCATTTGCCTTAAAGTGAAGTAGTATATTTAAATACCGGAGGAACTTATTATGCGTAAATCGCACCTTTCATCTTCTGCCTTGATGGCACTCATTGTGGCCTCGGCGGTTCCCGCTTATTCCCAAAGTGCTTTCTCTCAGGTTTTGGTTAGTGTCACAGACGCTCAAGGGAAGCCCCTTTCGGGTGTTGTGATTACCTTGCGCAGTGAAGAGACGGGTCAGTTACGCACATCGAGAACTGAGAGTAATGGACTGTTTCAATTTGCGAATATGCCCGTAGGTCCTTACGTAGCCTCTGCTAGTAAAGATGGTTTTCAATCAGCTTCTGGCGTCAAACTCTACTTGAGCCTCAATGGGTCTAACCCTTTGAATATTCGATTAGCATCCGTCACTGAACGAACAGTAGAAGTCTTCTCTTCAGTTTCATCAGTTGATCCTAGTCGCAGTTCAGCAGCTACGATGATCTCTCCCGAAAACATGAACAACCTGCCTGTAGCGGGGCGCTCTTTCTTAGATTTTGCAACCTTAACACCCCAAGTGATTGTCGAATCTGGTCGCGGTAATTTGGCCATTGCAGGACAACGTGGTGTTAACACTTCGGTGAACTTGGATGGTGCCGACAACAATGAATCCTTCTTTGGCGGCGCTGTGGGCGGGGCTGAAGGAAAGACCCCCTTTACCGTATCGATTGAAGCCGTTAGAGAATTTCAAGTGGTCACCGACGGAGCCTCTGCAGAATACGGTCGAATGGGAGGCGGATATATTAATGCCGTCACCAAATCTGGAACCAATGAATACACTGGAAGTCTTTTCTATTACAAACGTCCTCAGAATTTGGTAGCCCTTCGTCCTAGTTTTGGAGTGGCTGGATCGAATACCATTGCCGATTTTAAATCTATCCAACAAGGTTTTTCTTTCGGCGGTCCGCTCATCAAAGATAAATTATTCTTCTTCGTGGCCTATGATGGACAGCGTAAAACAACAACTAACAATTTTGCCTGGGGAACAAGTTCTCTTCCGCTTACTTTGGATCTAACCCAAGCAGCTGATCAGGTACTAGCCTCTAAGGGAGGTAGTTACGCCGTCCCTGAAGATTCTAACGTCTTCTTTGCTCGCTTGGACTGGGTCGCCAACGCCGATAATACGTTCACCCTACGTTACAACAAGTCGGAATTCAAGGGACTTTACAACAACGGTTCAAACGTTGCCTTTGAGAACACAACCCCGGATGTAGTGGATACGGAATCCCTAGTGGGCCAGTGGAATTGGACTATTTCTTCCAATCTCCTCAGTGAATTCCGCGTGAGCCAATCGGGTAACAGCCTTCCACGCATTGCCAGAACCTCTATTCCTCGCGTATCTGTTAGTAATGTTGGGTCCTACGGCGGTAACAATTTCTTCCGTGAGTACGAGCAGGAACGTACGCAGGTACAAGAAACTATTACTTACGTTGCACCGAATTACACCATCAAATTCGGAGCTGATTTTAATAAGACCAGTATTTTTGAGATCTTTGCGGGAACAGCCAACGGTTCGTACAGTTTTAGTAACATCGCGGACTTCAGAGCGGGTAATTGGAGCTCCTACGACCAACGTTTTGGTCTAGGCGGTCTCACCGCCCTCCAGTCGGGCTATTTTGATACGTCTGGACAAGAAGAAGCCTATTTTATCCAAGGTGACTTCAGGCTCAATAATGAATTAAAGTTGGGCGTAGGATTGCGACAGGACCAACAAAAGAATCCGAAATTCGCGATCGCTAACTTTGCTAATCCAACCACCACCACAGCTCCGTTAACTGCTCAGATTCCTGATAGCGTTTCGGAATCTCCTTTTGGCTGGCTCCCTTTGGATCCGCGACTCAGTTTGACGTGGACACCCAATTCTGATCAAGGTAAAACGGTTGTTCGACTCAATGCAGGACGCTACTCATCCAGAACCCCCGCGGTTTTCCAGTACCAGGTCTACACTGTCAACGGTGTCCGAGCTACTTCAATTCGTTTTAACTCCGCGAACCAAGCATCCTTGGTTGCCAGTTATCCAGGCTTTACACGAGGTACCTCTTTCAATTGGGCTAACCCCTATGCCTTCAGCAGCATGCCTGTTGGCTCTTCTGCCCCGAAGGGTGACATCTTTACGTTCGATCCAAATTTCAAGAATCCCATCACGGATCGCTTCAATATGAGTGTTGAAAAGGCTTATGACTCAGGATGGACTTTGGGTCTCAATACGGTCTATGCCCGCGCGAACCAACTTGAACGCCTCAAAGATATCAACTTAGGTACTCCTACCGTTGGATCAGACGGTCGCAAGGTATTCCCGAGCACCCGACCCAATGCAAATTTTGGCAAAATGATGATGTATGTATCGGACGCTTCTGGCATCTATCAAGCCATCACTTTCAGTGCAAAGTTCGACAAGGCGGACAGCCCCTTTTCGGGTCAGTTCTTCTACACTTGGAGTGCTAACCGAGATAACGATTCTAACGAACGTAACTTCTCTAGTTACGGGGTTCAGAATACTCAAGACCTGATGGCCGATTACAGTTATGCCGACACCGACCGTCGACATGTGTTTACCGGCTTCTTCAGTTACTTCCATGCTCCTTCTAAACTCATGAGTGGTGTTAACGTTCGCTACTCCTCTGGTACCCCCTATTCAGCGACCGTTGGGTCCGACCTTAATGCGGATGGAATCAGTGGTAATGATCGACTCTACTGGTATGGTGTGGACACGGGTCGCAACAGCCTCCGTCGTTCAAGTTACACCACGGTCGATATAAAATTGAGCCGCGATTTTTCGCTGATGAATAACACCAAGTTAACTCTATCCGCTGAGGTCTTTGATCTCTTCAATCGAATGGATACCTTTAACTTCATTCGCGCTTTAAATGGAACGACCTATAATACCCCTTCCCCTTCCTCGACGGGTCAAACCCGACAAGTGCAACTGGGTGTTCGGTTAAGTTTCTAGAAGGATCTAGATTCTAAAAAAAGAGCGGCTTTGGCCGCTCTTTTTTTAGTTACGCTTAAGTACTATGAAGATACTCATGCTCGGTGATGTTTTTGGCGAACCCGGTAGAAAACTACTCGATGCCCACCTTCTTTCCTTAAAAGAGGAGCTGGCCGTCGACTACGTTATTGTAAACGGAGAAAATGCAGCGCACGGAAAGGGTATTACTGAAGAAATTGCTAATCACTGGTTCGACCATTTGGGCGTTGACGTCATTACGACGGGTAACCATGCCTTCGACGTCAAGGGGATTGAGAAATACTTCGACCGTGAGCCACGAATCCTAAGGCCCCTCAATTACCCTCCCCACACCCCTGGCCAAGGCGCCTACACCCTACGTTCATCTTCTGCGGGACCCCTCTTGGTTCTCAATATTATGGGCCGAGTTCATATGCCACCCTGCGACGATCCCTTTCGTGCCTTTGATCAAGCCCTTGCCCATGCCGAGCCAGGGACGACGCTGGTGGATATGCATGCTGAAGCTACGAGTGAAATGCAGGCAATGGGTTGGCACGCAGATGGTCGGGCAGCGGCCGTTCTAGGGACCCATACCCACGTCCCCACCATGGATCTAAAGATTCTCCCTGGGGGGACTGCCTTTGTTAGTGACATTGGTATGACCGGACCCTACGGAGGCGTGATTGGAATGGATAAAGAGGCAAGTCTTGAACGCTTCTATACGGGCCGTCCTATGCGCTTTGCAGTGGCTCAAGGGGATCCCCAGCTCCATGCCATCTATGTTGAAATTGAAGGATCGAAGGCCATTAAAGCAGAGCGGGTTGTCCGGTAGATTTTATTTAAACAAGCTTCCTGTTTTAGTGGCTAGAAAATCTTGGAAGCTGATGGATTCTTGGGTGATAAATCCGCGTTGCGGCAATTTGTTTTGGGCAACGAGAGTAATCACGGCCACCAGACTTCCAGCCGTCGTCCAACTAATGGCATTCCAAGATTCCCCGCCCACTTCGATAGGGGGATAAATCTTTTCGAAAACAGATCGATTCCCCTCTTTATCGATAGCAAAAGCCTGACATAAGACTTGATCATGGAGAGTGGTACCCGAAAAGCATTTGAGGCCCCAACCTAAAATCTTTCGGTAAGGCTTGATAAAGGGGTTATCAAAGAGGAGTTCTAGGCGTTGAAAATGGCCCACATACCGAATAGATTTGTAGTTCACGTTTTTAACTTGATTTAGGAGGGTTTGACAAAGAGTCCCTAAGCCACCACTCGTTGAGGCTGCTTCGTAGGGCTTTCCACCTAAGGATAATAGCTCGTAGGAGGAGCGAGCAGGTACATTGACCATTTGGCCTTCTACAATTGATTCACAGGGGTTCAAATATTCATTAACAACCCCTTCGGGGCTCCAAGTGAGGGAATAGCGAAAGAACCCCTTGGGGCTCGTATCCAGCGCCCCCACCCTCAGCCCTAGAGTATCGATATCCGCTCGGCCTTTAACTAAATCAGCGCCTACAATACAGATGAATCCGGGGGCGAGCCCACATTGCGGAACAAGCACCGATTGAGCGGAGTCAGACCATTGTTTAATTTGAAGGGTCGTCTCTCGATCTTCGGTAAGGTCAAAATAATGAACCCCCTGTGTGTAAGCCAATTTTGCTAGGTGAAGCGTCAAATGGTATGGGAGGCAACTTGCAACGGCATCGACCCGAGAGAGAATATTGACGACGGCTTTTTCATCATTAACATTCACTTGCTCAAAAGGTAGGGGAAAGGTCGATGGGGCTACTTGATCGATTCCTACCACCTCAAAACCTTCATCGGCTAGCAATAGCGCGGCCAATTTACCGACACGACCTAACCCGAAAACTGCAATTTTTTTCATGGGTCTCCGAGGGTTTTTTAAGGATACCAAAACCTAGGGCAGACACAAAAAAGCCTCGCAATAAATGCGAGGCTTTTTGGTGGTCTAAGGCTTTTTAGTACATGTCATCCATGCCAGGAGCTGCTGGAGCCGCTGGACCCTTAGGTTCTGGAATTTCAGAAATGACGGCTTCCGTTGTAAGCATCATCGAAGCAACCGAAGCTGCGTTACGAAGGGCTGATTTAGTGACCTTGGCCGGATCGATAACACCAAAAGCTACCATGTCGCCATATTCCCCTGTGGCTGCGTTGAAGCCAAAGTTGCCCTTCTCTTCTTTAACACGATTGACGACGACTGAACCTTCGACGCCCGCGTTGTTGGCAATTTGCTTCAAGGGCTCCTCAATGGCGCGAATGACGATATCCACTCCGCTCTTTTGGTCGCCTTTAAGATTCAAGGCTTGAATACTGGCTAAACATCGGAGGAGTGCTACGCCACCGCCCGCAACGATACCGTCTTCGACGGCTGCTTTCGTTGCATGCATGGCATCCTCGACGCGCGCTTTTTTCTCTTTCATCTCAGTTTCAGAAGCTGCGCCCACTTTAATAACAGCAACGCCCCCCACGAGTTTGGCTAATCGTTCTTGGAGCTTTTCTTTATCGTAATCACTGGTCGAAATATCAATTTGGCTTCGGATCTGCTTCACGCGACCCTGGATGGCCTCGCCACTTCCTGCCCCTTCCACAATGGTGCAGTTTTCTTTATCAATAACAATTTTCTTCGCGGATCCCAGTTCAGTAAGGGTTAAATTCTCTAGTTTGAGGCCCAGATCTTCCGTAACCGCTTTGCCCCCTGTAAGGGTTGCAATGTCTTCAAGCATGGCTTTTCGACGATCGCCAAAACCCGGTGCCTTAACGGCAGCGACTTGGAGGGTACCGCGAATTTTATTAACGACCAACGTCGCTAACGCTTCACCATCAACATCTTCGGCGATCAAGAGCAGAGGTCGTCGACTATTGACCACTTGTTCAAGCAAGGGAAGTAAATCTCGCATGTTTGAGATTTTCTTTTCGTAGGTCAAAATGTAAGGATTTTCCATTTCGACTTTCATTTGATCGGGGTTCGTTACGAAGTAGGGGCTGAGGTAACCACGATCAAATTGCATCCCTTCAACAACGGTCAATTCGGTATCGCGACCCTTAGCTTCTTCAACGGTAATGACTCCATCTTTTCCAACTTTGGCCATCGCATCGGCGATAATACTTCCGATTTCAACATCCCCGTTTGCAGAGATAGTCCCAATTTGGGCAATGGCATTACCCTCGACAGGCTTTTTAAAGCTATCGATAGTTTTAACAATCGTTTCCACGGCGGTATCGATTCCACGTTTGATTTCCATGGTATTCGCTCCGCTGGTGATTGCCTTGATGCCTTCGCGGTAGATAGCCCGGGCTAGTACCGTAGCTGTGGTGGTGCCGTCTCCAGCAATGTCTGATGTCTTAGAGGCTACTTCGCGTACGAGCTGAGCACCCATATTTTCGTGTTTATCCTTCAATTCGATTTCTTTTGCGACCGTCACACCGTCTTTGGTCATCAAAGGAGAGCCAAATTTCTTTTCAATCAGGACATTGCGTCCCTTGGGGCCTAAAGTGACTTGAACCGCATCAGCCAATTTATTGACACCTCTCAAAATGGCTTGGCGAGCTTCTTCTGCATAAATGATTGATTTAGCCATGGGCTAATACTCCTTAGGAAAATAGTTAATTGAGAATGGCAAGAATTTCGTCTTCTCGCACAATGACGTGATCTTCGAGTTCTAATTTAACTTCCGTGCCGCTGTATTTACCAATGAGGACTTTTTGACCTTCTTTGACAGACATCGGAATCCGTTTGCCTGTGTCGTCATATTTGCCTTCCCCGACGGCAACCACGATAGCTTCCATGGGCTTCTCTTTAGCGGTATCTGGAATAACAATTCCGCTTTTGAGAGTCTCTGTGGGATCTAGTCGCTTCAAAATGACTCGATCGTACAAGGGGGTGATTGATGCCATAAATAAGTCCTCCTAAAAGATGATGTATAAAAAATGGGCGAATAGCACTCAAAGCCCTAGAGTGCTAATTTACCCTAAGATAGAAAAGAGTCAAGTCTAATTTTTTCAACACTAGCAAACATTTTAGTCAGTTGCTTTAGATTATCTAAATACCTGTAATAACCCGGTAGAGACTAAAACTTAGAAGCATTGTACTTAAATACTTGGGGGCTTTAAAAAGGCTAAGGTCCCTAAATTTGCGTGAACTGATATAAAGAGGTTCATTTCAGAGATAACCTGAATTCACATGGACTTAGACCTCAACCTTAAAATCCTTCGTGAACGGATCGAAAAAGCGTCCGAAATTTCAGGACGTGATCCTAGGCTAATCGAAATCCTTCCAGTGACAAAATATAAGGATATAGAGCTTATCCATAAGTTACAGTCATATGGCTTTTTGAGATGTGGAGAAAACTATGTTCAAGAAATCGAGCGAAAAGCAGCGCTTTTACCAAACGTTGAATGGGTCGCAATCGGCCATCTCCAAACCAATAAATCGTCCTTAGCGACACGATTTTGTACAACCATTCTCTCTCTAGACTCAATTCGATTGGCTAAGAGTTTAGATCGAGAGAGCCAACGCATTAATAAAGATTTGACAGTCTGGATCCAGGTCGATCTGTGGCAACAACAGCCTTTGAAGGGCTGCCTTAAGGAAGAGGTTCCCATCCTCTTGGAGTCTATTCACAGCGCTCCCCATCTTCATTTTGGAGGGCTTATGGTTCTTCCCCCCATCGGCGAAGATAGGGCCTTCCCGGATAGCAATCGTTTTAGATCGGAACTGGAACAAACCTTACAAAAAAGGATTTTGTTGAGCATGGGGATGAGCGAGGATCTCGAATTGGCCATACGCCATGGCAGCGACCAACTCAGAATCGGCTCGGCCTTACTGGGTCCCCGGTAATCAAAAAGAGCGCCCGAAAGCGCTTTTTTTGAGAAAAATTCTTCGGAAATTCTTAGAATCGGATTTTAACTCCTAGATTGCTATCTCGGGTATTTCGATCCACCAAGTTCAAAATTATTGAAGGTGGAAGAGAACAAGACGCTTATGGTGGGAGTGCTTGGATTACCAATTACCAATGGTGATGCCCGTTCTAAAATTAGCCCAACCATAATGGTGCCGGCGAAGGGACTTGAACCCCCACTACCTTGCGGTAAACAGATTTTGAGTCTGTCGCGTCTGCCATTTCGCCACGCCGGCTAAGACTTTATAGATTAACCCAAACCGATCAGAAGCCCTAGCCCCTTAGGAGGTCAGGGGGATCTGTCGTCCCGATCCAAATGCTTTAGGGCTGACTTTAAGACTAAACGGCATTTGTTTGCGTTTAAATTCAGAATGCCTTAGCAACATTTGGGTGCGTTTGATTTTTTCGCTCATCTGGGGGAAACCGAGTTGCGAACCATTGAGATTTTCTTCAATCAAATGAAAGGGGATGTTTGATTCAAGATGCATTGAAAGAATAAGATCAAGCTCTCGATAAGGCATTAGAGCTTCTTCGTCGGTTTGATTCAGACTGAGCTCGGCTGAAGGTGGCCTTGCAATGATCTCGGCCAGTACCTCGTCGGGCATGGCTTGGGCTAGATCGAAGACTCTAGACTTTAAACAATCTCCAAGGGGGCTTAAAATACCAACGGTATCCCCGTAAAGCGTACAATAACCCACGGCAGCTTCGCTTTTATTGGCAGTATTGATCACGGCGATCTTTTCCGTACCCAGAAGCTTATGCACCGCAGGTTCAGTCGTGAGTGCCATGAGAATCTGTCCCCGTATACGGCTTTGCAAGTTTTCATGGGTCCTCGGAGCGAGGGGTGTTCCCGTCTGAGTCCGTATCGCCTTTTCGAGCGAAGCATGGGGCTCGGTGATTGAAATCATACGAAGTTCAATTCCTAATTTTTTACATTGCTGTTCCGCCAGCCTGATACTTTCACTGGAGGTAACCAACGAAGGAAGCGCTACGCCTAAAACCTTACTAGAACCCAAGGCTTCTCGGGCGAGCGTTGCAACGACTGCGCTATCGAGACCGCCACTCATGCCAATAATCGCACCTTCAACTCCTTGCTTGTGAAAGTTGTCGCGAATACCCGTGACCAAAGCTTTCCGGAGCCAATGTATATCTTCAAGTACCGTCCAAGCATGACCATTCTTTTGGGTATCCACCCACACCAACCCTTCTTGGAAGGCTGGGGCTCCTTGCCATTGGCCCTTTGCGGAAGCCATTCCCGATGAGCCATCATAGATCAAAGAGGAATCAGCCCCTACTCGAGAAGCAAAAATGATCGGTGTTTTGTAGTGTTGGGCCTGATCTAAAAGTATTTTTTTTCGCTGCTCTGCTTTTGAGGGCCTAATACCCATATAAGGTTTGGGAGGAGACCAAGCTCCCAAATTAGCAGGACTTACTGAAGCATTGATAAGAAGCGAAGCCCCTTGTTTTACGAGATCTTCGATAGGATTTAATGCATATCGAATACTTTCCTGCCCCCAAGGATTGGCCCAAAGGTCTTCGCAGATCGAGAGACCTATCTGCTCTCCCCCAAAAGGAATGAGGGGCTGAGGGGAAGGATCGGGTTCAAACCAGCGATGCTCGTCAAAAACATCATAAGTAGGGAGGACTCTCTTACGAATACGATATTGAACTTGTCCTTCCGCACACCACCAAAGTTCATTCCAAAGTCGACCACTCGGGGCTGGGCTGACGGTTCCCAAGAGCAGAGGGGTTGAACCCGTAAGTCGAACGAGTCGCTCCGATTCAGCCTGTATGCGGTAACGGACCACAGGATCCCATAGGGTGTCGTTAGGAATGTATCCCGCAATATGCATCTCGGGCGTTAAGACGAGTTGCGCTCCTTCAGCCACGGCTTCTTGGTATCTCTGCTCAATCACCGAACTATTAAATTCAGGATTTGCGAGTCTTGGGTTTATCTGGAGGATCGCAATCTTCACACCTTAAGGATATTCTCTTTGGTGTTTCGTCGAAAGCGATCGTTTACGGGGCCTTTATTTGGCCTAATACTCGTTCACTAATTCTTTAGGATTGACTTGTTTTTCAAAAGGCATAAAGGGGTCTGCACCGAAAGACTGAGCTATCCACTCGGCTACCCGAATGCCATCGACAGCCGCTGACGTAATGCCGCCCGCAAAGCCCGCTCCCTCGCCACAGGGATAGAGATGGGGATGGCTGATGGATTGGCCCTGCGCATCGCGAAGCAATTGGATCGGGCTTGAGGTCCGACTTTCGAGGGCAATTAGGATCGCCTGAGAGGATGTGTAGCCGTGGATTTTTTTATCAAAGGTGGGCAGGGATTGACGGATCTGATCTTCAACAAAAGGGGGAAGACACTGAGTAATATCTGCAGGAACAGTGAAGGGTTGAAAACTCGATGCGGGGAGCTTTCCCGAGGGCTTTCGCGACATAAAATCCTGAACGCTCATTGCGGGAGCTCCATAGGTTTCCTGGGCTGATTGGAAAGCTTTATGCTCCCAAAATCTTTGAAAATACATCCCCCCTAAGAGATGTTCACTTCCAAAATCCGAAGTGTTTACCTTGGCTACCAAACCCGAATTTGCAAAACCAGAATCACGAGCTTCATTACTCATCCCGTTGACAACACAGGCTCCTTCTTCCGAGGTGCACTGTGTCACCTCTCCGCCAGGACACATGCAAAAACTATAGGTCGCTCGATTTAGGCCTAGATTACAAACTAATTTGTAATCGGCCGGCGGGAGACTCGGGTGGCCTCGGTTCGGGCCATACTGTGCTTTATCAATTAAGTCTTGAGGGTGTTCAATACGAACGCCCATGGCGAAAGGTTTTTGTTTCATCGCGACACCCCGGTGATGGAGCATCTCAAAAGTATCTCGAGCACTGTGTCCGGGGGCCAAAACCAGAGCATCGCAAGGAATTACTTCCCCGTTTTCAAGAATAGCTCCAGTAACTTTTCCTTGAGTCACTTCAAGATCAACGAGTTTGGCATTCCAACGATAAAAGGCTCCTCGTTTTTCTGCATCTTTCCTTATGAGGACTGAGCATTTTCGAATGACGTCGGTCCCGACGTGCGGCTTTGCGAGATAAGCAATCCGGGGATGAGCACCGTAGCGTACGAAAGTATCAATTACATAACGAGTTGCTGGGTGACCAATTCGAGTCGTCAGCTTTCCATCGCTGAAAGTACCTGCCCCTCCCTCGCCAAATTGAGCATTCGCATTAGGCTTCAACTGAGCCTCTTTCCAAAGGGCATTGATGCCTGCAACTCTGTCGCTCATACTGGGACCCCGCTCCAAGATGATGGGTTGTAAACCATAATCGAGACAGCGGAGAGCGCAAAAGGTACCGGCCGGTCCACTCCCCACGATCACGACTCGCCCTTTTTGACTCAGGGGGTTGACGAGAAACGGCAAACTAGGTGTAGCGAGTGTGAGTTGAACTCCTGGAGGAACAAATTCCTGAGGAACCTCTGAATCACTGTCAAAAGAGAGCGCGACGAGAAACCGAATCGACCCCTTATGACGGGCATCCAAACTTCGTCTTTCTAGACGAATGTAGCTAAAGTCCGTCTCGGGTAACCCTAGGGTATCGCTGAGAACTCGGCTTAGCGACCAAGCTTCACGTCCAATAGGTAGGGGTAGGTTTGAGAGTAGGTATCTCATGAACTCCGGCGAGGGGGACAAGATGTCCAAAGCCTTACCTTAGATTTTATCTTAAGTTACGTATTTCTAGATTTTTATCTCTACGCCTTCTCCTGAACACTCCTTATCCTTAGATTGGGGGCTTTTCATGAATGACTCTAATGGCAAACACATCATCGTAGCGGGAGGGACTGGACTCGTAGGCACTCAACTATGCCAAGAACTCCTAAGAGGTGGATACCAAGTCTCCATTCTTTCGCGTCGCGAAGGAACTACCCGAGAGGGAATTCCTCTCCTCCCATGGTCTTCCCTCGATCAAGTCATCACTTCTGCCTATGCAGTCATTAATCTGGCGGGTGAAGGGATTGCTGATAAACGGTGGAGTCCTCAGCGAAAAGATGCCATTCTTTCCAGTCGAACCGATACAACCGCTCGTTTGGTACAAGCATATGGTCAGGCGGGCGATCGTCGCCCCGGTATTTTAGTCAACGCAAGTGCGATTGGTATTTACGGATCTCACGACGGAAGTCCCGTCGATGAGAAAAGCGGAGTTGGCGAAGGATTTCTTTCAGAAGTCTGCCAGGCCTGGGAGGCGGCAGCTAATCCCGTATCAACACTCGGCGTGCGCTTAGCCAAAGTGCGCATTGGAATTGTTCTTGCGCGATCCGGCGGAGCTCTGCCTAAGATGAGTTTGCCAGTCCGATTCTTCCAGGGTGCAAAATTAGGAGATGGCCAACAGGGCTTTAGTTGGATTCATATTGACGATTTGGTTTCTATCCTGATCCACTGTATTGAAAATGATCAATACCAAGGAGTACTCAACGCAACTTCCCCTTTTCCCACGACCAATGAGACGTTCACTCGGCTCTTAGGTAAGCAATTACGACGCCCCATTCTACCGGTTCCCGCGTTCGTGACACGTTTGGCCTTGAATCTTCTAATGGGAGAAATGGCTGATGCGATGCTTCTCAAGGGAGCTTTTGTCTACCCGAAAACACTCCAAGGCCTGGGATTCAAATTTAAATTTCAAAGGCCTGAGGCTGCCTTGAAGGACCTCTTAGGATGAGGGAGTATATTCTCGAGCGTACTCAGATCATTCCTCAATCGCGCGAAACTGTTTTTGGCTTTTTTAGTGACCCAAGTAATTTAGAATTAATCACCCCCCCTTGGTTGCATTTCAAAATCCTTACGAACCCTTTACCCCAAGGGGCTCGTTCCATCTTTGATTACAGGCTGAGAGTCCGAGGAATCCCCATTCGGTGGCGAACACTCATCGAGGAATTTGTGACCAATGAATATTTTATAGATCGTCAAATTCGTGGGCCCTACCAGCTATGGCACCACACCCATACATTCAAAACATTACCCGACGGGTCAACAGAAATGAAAGACCGAGTTCGATACATAATTGGATGGGGTTTCTTGGGAACATTGGCCCACACCCTTTGGGTTCAGCGAGACCTTCAGGCGATATTTGATTACCGCTACCAAGTCATCGAAACCCACTTTAGGCGTTAGACGAGCTCCGCCGCCAAGAAATGCGGGCTGGCTCCCTGTATGCGGGCCGAGATCAATTGACCCATTTGAGGCCGTCGACCAACCTTCCCTTGAAGGTGTAGGGTCTTTGAACTACCCGTCCGTGCGATCCAAAAACCTTCATCGTTTAGGATCGGGTTTTCGATACGAGCATCCACTGTTTTACCAATCATGTTTTGGTTATCTAAAAGAGTCCAATGCGCTTGGCGGGACTGAAGTCTCATTAGGCGCTCTTGTTTTACTTCGGCCGGCAAGTCATCTTTGAGGCGGACTGCTGCTGTTCCGGGCCGGAGAGAATAAATAAAAGAAAAGGAAGTTTCGAACTGTACTTGGTCGAGCAATTCCAGCGTCTTTTGAAAATCAGCTTCAGACTCACCCGGAAACCCAACAATAAAATCAGTACTGAGACAAAGACTGGAGCGACCAGAGCCAAGATAAGCAAGACGTTCAAGATACTCTTCGATGGTATATTCGCGAAGCATCCTTTTGAGGACGGCATTAGATCCACTCTGTACAGGCAAATGCAAAAAGGGGGCGATCTTGGGATTGGATACAATTTCGCAGGCTAATTCTTTCGTGAAGTTCATCGGATGCGATGTGGTGAACCGAAGCCACTCAAGGCCGTTCACGGCACTTACTTTTTGGAGTAATTCGGTAAAATTACATCCTCCCTGAAACGAATTCACGTTTTGCCCCAAGAGTTCAATCTCGCAATAACCTTCATCGACTAAACGCTTCACTTCGTCAACAATCGATTGAAAGGGTCGGCTTCTTTCGATACCTCGAGTACGTGGAACAATGCAGTAGGTACAAGCATGGTTACAGCCCTCGATGATAGTCACCAGAGCTTTCGCCGTCGGTTTTCGTTTAGCCATCTCTGTGGGGAAGAGATGATTATCTGGATACTCTCCGACATCAATCCCTCTCTCGCCGTCTATTTGCGCTTGGGCCAATACTTCGGGGAGCTTTCCAAGGGCCATCGTGCCCAGAACAAAATCAATCTGCGGGGCGCGTGTGAATAGATGAGCCTGTTCCTGCTGGGCCAAACAGCCCGTTACACCGATGGTCAGGGGTCGTTGTAATTTTTCTTTTTTTAATCTCCCTAGCTCAGAAAATACTTTGTGTACCGCTTTTTCACGTATAGAGCAGGTATTCAAGAGGACAATATCAGCTTCTTTACTAGAACGGACCTCTTCGTATCCATCGCGAAGCATGAGTCCAGTTAATTTTTCTCCGTCATGGTCATTCATCTGACAGCCCCATGTTTGAATGAAGAATTTTTTAGTCATGGGGGGAACCTTGGGGAGGCTTCGATGAAATCTTTGCTTCAAAATAAGCCCTTATCTCATCGAGTTCCTGCTGTTTCATGGATTCTGACTCAAAACTGCATGACTCACTCGTGGACGCTTCAGACGCCTGAAGCCCTCTCCAGATACCCTTACGGTTCTTGAGCACCCATATCAGAAGCACAATGCTTAGAACCCAATACAAAACGAACCTCGTCCTCAAGTTTAATGCAGGCCGACCTTTATTCGTAAGTTAGAAGCAGGTATTCGGGTTTCCAAGGGCTAAAATTAGAGGTGGCTATCTTTATGAACCTCCCCAATTTCATCACCCTCTTGAGGGTTATTGCCATACCCTTCTTTGCCATCTCGCTTTGGTATGGACGCTTATGGCCTGCCTTATTTATTTTTATCGGGGCGGGTCTCACGGATCTCTTGGATGGGTGGATTGCACGACGCTTCAATCAGCGATCTCGCGTTGGAGCTATCTTGGATCCCGCCGCTGACAAACTAATGATGCTCACCGCCTTCATCCTTATGTCGTTAGCTAGCAATATTGAAATTAGCTATCGCATTCCTGTTTGGGTGGCCATCTTATCCATCAGCCGAGACATCATCATCGCAACCGTCTCTTTGATGTATTACATGAAAGAAGAATATTTGAACAAAACACCTTCTTTTATAGGTAAATTTACAACCGGGTTCGAATTTGTGGCCATCAGTGTGGGACTCTTATTGAATACTGTGTCCCCACGTCCTTGGTTTAACGACTTGAATCTGTTAGTTTTCTATCTGGTCGCTATACTGGTTTTTACCTCTGGCTTACATTACTTTTTTAGAGTCTTCGAGAACGACCTTCATCCTCCATCGTGATATCCAATAACCTTGAAAGACCCTATGCCCTCTCGACCGTCGCGGACCTCTAAGAAGTTGCCTGGTAGCACCCCGTCCGGTCAACCCGAACGCTTGCAAAAAATCATGGCTCAATCAGGCATTGCCTCTCGCCGTGCCTCGGAAACCTTGATTCTCGAAGGCCATGTTCAGGTGAATGGCAAGACAGTCACAACATTAGGTGCAAAAGCCATTTTAGGTAAAGATAAAATTACCGTCAATTTTCAACCCCTACAAAAAGAAAAACACGTATATTTACTTCTTAATAAGCCTAAAGGCTACGTCACCACACTTAAAGACCCTGAGGGAAAGCCGACCGTCGCAGCCCTCATTTCTGGAATCCAGGCGCGTGTGTATCCCGTGGGGCGTTTAGACTTCAACTCTGAGGGACTACTGTTGATGACTAACGATGGAGATTTGGCTTATCAATTAACCGATCCCGATCATGAAATTCCTAAAATTTATATCGTCAAGGTTTATCGGACTCCAACCCCTGAGCAAATTAAGGAACTGAGCAATGGATTCAGGCTGGATGGACGGAAACTAAAACCATGCCGTATTGAATTACTGGATAAAGCGCTAAACCCCTGGCTTCGCGTTACTCTCACGGAAGGCAAGAACCAGCAAATTCGAAGAATGTTTGCGGCCGTGGGTCATCCGGTGAGTAAGCTTAAACGAATTCAATTTGGGCCCATTAAGGATGATCGGCTAAAACCGGGTGAATGGCGTCCTTTGACAGCAGGCGAAATTAGAGCTCTTAAAAACTTAAATTAACGAGCATCCTCAATGAAATCGAGTAAGTGGCCGCTTTTTGTGGCCTTGACCTTCATGTAGTTGAGGTTTTCGGGATTCATTTTGAACTGATGGGGAATGCGCTCTACGTCCATCCCAGATTCTTTAAGGGCAGCTATTTTCTTGGGATTATTGGTCATCAGGGAAACCCGCTGAATACCAAAGAACCTCAGGATTTCAACAGCCGCGTGATAGTCCCGAAGATCGTCAGGAAAGCCGAGGGCCAAATTCGCCTCTACAGTATCCAAACCTTGCTCCTGGAGTGCATACGCTTTGAGTTTATTCACTAAACCAATTCCTCGGCCCTCTTGACGGAGATAAATCACAATTCCATTTTTTTCACTGATGGCTTTAAGGCCAAGATTGAACTGCTGGTTGCAGTCACAACGGAGGCTTCCTAAGACTTCACCTGTCCAACATTCACTATGAATGCGGATAAGAATCCTTTGTCGTGCGTCAATATCCCCATGGACGATCGCGAGATGATCTTGCGACGTCTTATGTTCAGAAAAAGCATAAACGGTAAAATTACCCGATTGCGTAGCCATATTGGCCTTAGCGATAAAAGGGACCGTCTCACTGGGTATGATTTTAAGTACTTGAGGTCTATTCGACATGAGCACTACGTCCTTGTTTAATTATGGTAATTCAGTTGGGCCGCAATAGCGGAAGTTAGATCTCGACGAATCTGATCGAGGGGCCTTTGAACCTTAGCTCCTGACGCTAAACGATGCCCTCCCCCATTGAAAATTTGGCAGACTTTATGAACATCAACCCGCTCTCGGCTACGGAGAGAAATTTTCGTCCAACCATCCCCGAGATCAGTGAGCAACGCACTGACTTCCACTGTGGGTATTCGCATGGGCTGTTGAACTAATTCATCTAAATCTTCATAGCACGATTGTGTAATTTTAAAATCCTCGGATTGAACTTCAATCATTGCTAAACGGTCTTGGTCTAGGAGCTGCATGCTCTGAAGCAACCGGGACCATAACTGGATCTTGGCAAAAGAATCTTGGTGATAGAGGGCCTGAAAAGTTTGAGGGGGTTGAGCACCCTGCTCGATCAAAAAAGCAGCGATCTGATGAATCTCAGGGGTCGCATTGGAAAATCTAAAATTCCCCGTGTCTGCAACAATCCCCAGATAGAGAGCCGGGGCAATCAACTCCCACGACCCCTGATATTCCTGCTTGAGTAGCCTGAAGATCAATTGCGCCGAGGCACTAGCCTCGGGATCGGTAAATTCTCGGTCGAAGCCTTGAGGAGCTTCTTTCAAATGGTGATCAATGCAGGCTTTAACTGCTCGACTGGATTGAAAGATGGGGTAGAGAGTCCCGAGCCTTCTAGGATCTGAGGCATCGATAAGGATCCAGCACTTAGCTTGATTAAAAACGTCCGTATGCATTTCATGGCGATAAACTTCGACAGCGCTTCCTTGCCCCAACCAACCCTCTGCACTCCCTAGGTTAGGTGTCACGACAAGGCTAACTTTTTTTCCCAACGATCGAAGATAGTGGCCTAGGGCAATCATGGAGCCCAAGCCATCGCCATCGGGATTTTCATGGGTGGTCAGAACAAAGTCGTCTTGAGATTGAAGAAATTGATGTAGATCCGGGATCTTCATAGATTAGAGCTGCTCTTTTTTGGATTCCAAACTATCCGGTTTGAAATTTTTAAGTTCTGTCACGATATCGGCAAGCATCCGTCGCTTTTGATCATAAGGAAGGAAGGAGCTCTTGAAACCCATGATGATAACTTCTTTAATTTCATCAAGAGTGAAATTGAGTTCTTTGTGGAGCAAATATAATTCATCCGTCATAGTCGTGTTGGTCACTAATCGATTATCGGTATTAACAGTCACGCGGAGGCCCTGGTCAAAAAATAAACGAATTGGATGATTTCGGGCATCCTTTACGGCTTTAGTTTGAAGATTCGATGAGGGGCAGCACTCAATGGGGATGCGGTGGTCATTAATATAATTCATCAAATCGCCATCTTCCACCAATCGAACGCCATGTCCAATGCGATGGGCACCACAGGCATGCACCGCCTGATGAATACTCTCGGGGCCGTAAGCTTCGCCCGCATGCAGCGTGCAATTAATATTGTTTTGCAATACTCGACCAAAGGCTTCTCGATGCTTCTTAGCTGGAAAATTTTCTTCAGCGCCAGCGAGATCAAATCCCACGACCCCTTTATTCTTGAAAGCGACGGCGAGATCTGCGAGCTTCAATGAAATCTCGGGAGAAATATGTCGAATACCACAAATGATCACCCCCGTCTTAATGGAATAGTTTTTCTCTGCCGCCCGCAAGCCGTCGATTACGGCTTGTACGATAGTCGTGAGTGAGAGTCCCTTCTCTTGGTGCAACATGGGGCAATAACGAACTTCTAGATAGCGTACATTTTCTTTAGCCGAGTCTTCGGCAAGCTCATAGGCCGTCCGAAAGAGCGCTTGTTCGGTTTGCATCACTTTTAAGGTGACGTCAAAAGCTTTGAGGTACTCAACGAGGCTTTTACAGTCGTCCCCCACCTGGACATGCGGCGCTAGAGTTTCCAGGGTCATCCCGGGTAAGGCAATGCCCTGCTCCTGGGCTAGATCGAGGATCGTTTGAAGCCTTAACGAACCATCCAGGTGAACATGAAGGTCTGTTTTAGGTAATCGTTCGATGTCATTTCGAGTAAGGTGTGCCATAGATCAGCATAACAACTAATGCGCTGATATTCCAGCCTGTGGCTAGACGCATCGACTTAATCCTTAGGAGTTAAGCATTTATACGCGAGATTTTTTTAGAGAGATTAATCTGATCAGTATCTTCTGATCGGCAATGATTGCAGATACCGAATATTTGATGGCTATGATGCAGCGGAATAAATTTATAGTGCTGGCAAATAGAGTCTTGAAGTTTTTCAAGATCCGCGCGATAGAATTCAATAACTTTTTTACATTCAATACAGATTAAATGATCATGATGTTCATCTTGATGAACAATTTCATAATTCGCATGATCCTCGCCAAAGGAGCTCTTTCTCACCAGTCCACACTGGACTAATAAATCTAGCGTACGATAGACTGTACCTCGCGAAATACCTGCATCTTTATTTTTCAAGCCCTGATAGAGGGTATCTGCGTCAATGTGTTCGTTTAAATGAACTAAAAATTGAAGAAGGAGACGGCGTTGTTCGGTCACCTTAAGTCCACGCGCTTTAAGGAAGGATTGAAATTTGAGCCAAGATTGTTGGCGCTCTTCCTTGGGGATCTTCGTTTTTAAAGACATCAGAGGCTATCCATTTATTTCTTAGATTGAAGGAATCTCTCGAGGGATTCAAGACTCCGGGGTAGTTTTTCTGAAAGATTGCGGTACCCGGATGGTGTCACGAGTACATCATCCTCGATACGAACACCAATGCCGTGCCATTTAGTCTCTACCCCTGCTGATCCAACAGGAATATAGAGGCCGGGTTCGACCGTCAAGACCATCCCCAATTCTAGGATTCGACCATTAGGGTCCGCACCTTGTAGATCTCGATAGGAACCTGTGTCATGAACATCCAAGCCCAACCAATGAGAAATTCCATGAATAGTAAATCGAGACCAAGCACGGGAATTGAAAACGGTCTCTTTATCCCCTTTTAAAATACCTAGATCCACTAAACCATTACTCAGGTATCGCATGGCGGCTAGATATCCTTCTTGGTGGCGAGCTCCGGGTTTGATTTTTGCCAAGGCAGCTTCTTGGGCACCATAGACCAAGCGATAGATTTGAGCCTGCTCAGGTGAGAAGCTTCCGTCGACAGGCCAGGTTCGAGTGATATCAGCCGTATAAAAACCTATTTCTGCCCCTGCATCCATGAGAAAGAGTTGATCGCGAAAAATGGCTTTATCACTGTAAGGGTAATGGAGGACACAGGTGTTGTCATAGGCCCCAGCAATCGTGTCGTAACCTAAAAACCGAGCGCCCAGAGATCGAACACGGCCCTCAAAGGCGCCTGCTACTTGACCTTCATTGGTAGCGCTTAATGATCGCTCCATAGCTGCTCGATGACCTTCGATAGAGGCGTCAACAGCTTTTTGAATCATGTCAATTTCGATCGGTTGTTTAATGAGCCTCATCTCACCCACCAAATTACGTCCATCGATAAGAATCTTCCTCATAGATGCCGAAGAGTTATCCGATCCCAAGGGGTAGACCAACTCGAGGACTTTCTTTCTGAACTCATCATCAAAATTATTGATTAAAACAATACGCGTGGCGTCCTTAACGGCTTTTTGAAGAACCCCGTCAGCCTCTGGAAATCGCTCAGCGGCATCGGCTCCGAGCGCTAGCGCACCCTTGATCCCTAACCGAGGGCCATCATAGCGCTCCCGACGCGCATCTCCTGCCCGAACTAGTAATGTGTATGGTTTAACACTATCGCCATGAATGAGCGCGACGGATTCAGGTTCTTCAACACCGGTGAGGTAGTAAAAATCGGAATCTTGCCGGTAGGCATGAGTTGTATCCCCGTTACGGAACTGCAAAGGCATGGACTTTACAATGGCCAACGTGCCGGGACCCATTTTTTTTAACTCGTGAATAAGGCGCTGACGGTTATTGGCGAAGAAACTAGACGGCAAGCGTTCCCCGTGGAACCCACTACTCTCTTGACTTAGGAGAGGAAGGACTAAGAAGATCAACGCTTTTAGGTTTAGAGCACGCATCAAGATACCTCTTAGATCAACTACACTTAGTTTAAACTCGGATGGGCTTCGACTTGATAACTGAAGACAAGAAGCCCCACACATAGCAGACTCAAGCACCCAAGGCTTACCGATAGTCCGAGAGGTCCGACCAGGACTCCCCCCAAGAAAGAGCCCACGACCATTCCCGCCGAGTAGCTAAAGCTCAACATCGAAAACCCCGAGGCATAGGCGCGGCTTCCCATCTGTTCTATTTCAGCGGCCACACCGGGACTGCAGGGCGAAATAATAAAGGTTGTCGCCAAACCAATCCCACCTAGGAGAAGTCCTACCGCTAAGGAGCTTGGCATCCATGATGGAAGTATAATCAGGAAAATCATAGCCCAAAGTCCTAGTCGTAAGACCGTGGGACGACCAATACGATCGGTTAAGGATCCAATAATCGGAGAAGTAAGCCCGTGCATCACGGCTAAGAATCCAAATATCCATCCGATCTGCTGAGGCGTTGATGAGAATCGACGATCTAAATAAATCGGAAGGACACTTTCCAAAAAAGACCAAAGTACCGTGGCGAGCATCATGGCAATCATAAAAACCTGAATCCGGCTATGCCCTAGTAAGCGTCGGATAGGAATTGTCTCTGATTTTTCTACATTTACGACGTCTTCTACAAAAAACAAACGACCTAGTGTGTCGATGATAATGAGGATAATGCCAACGTAAAAAGGGCTTCGATAGGAAAAGTGCGTAGCTAAGTAGCCTGCGAGGGTGGGTCCCAGAAAAACTCCAAGGTTAGCCCCCATGAAAGTGATACTGAGGGCCCTCCCCCGTTCTTCATTAGGGAAATGATCCGCAATCAGAGCCATGCCGGGGACCCAAGTCAGGGCCCCAGCAGCACCCTGAAGGCACCGAGCCAAGAGGAGCCATGCAAAATTCGTACTCCACGCAAAAAGAGCCGTGGCAATCATGAGCCCGAATAACCCCCAGAGCATCGGCTTTTTTCGCCCATAGCGATCGGTCAAGCGACCAGCGGGATAGGTAGCTGCCAAAAGGGCTAAAGCATAACTTCCGAAAAGAATACCTATTTGGAACGAAGAAAAACCTAAGTTATTAGCATAATGGGGCAACAGAGGAACTAAAAAATAATAAAGCAGCGTATCAATATGAAACGCTAAAAAAGTCACGATGAGGGCTCGATACTTAGCAGGCATGAGAACCTTTAATGGTTACATCTTATTAAAAATGCACAACCCCCCTTGCGGGGGGTTGTGGTGAATCGTTAAGCCGGATTCTGTCGTGGGACACCATTCCTCTGGGATGATTGTTACCAATCACCTCTAGCGACCTACCCGCTGACGACATTGGGTCAATGCTGCCTTTTGCAAGGCGTGTCAGCCTATTTGGTCTTGCTCCATGGAGGGTTTACCGTGCCCGACCTGTTGCCAGTTCGGCGGTGAGCTCTTACCTCACCTTTTCACCCTTACCTCACATCCGAAAATCTGAGGCGGTTTATTTTCTGTGGCACTATCCATCGGGTCTCCCCGCCCAGTCGTTAACTGGTCCATTACCCTTCGGAGTCCGGACTTTCCTCTACCGAAATAGCGGTGCCCTGATCCACTCTTATAGAATAGCAGACTTAGTATTTACAAACCGGAGGCGCGAAAAAGGACCTCGTAACTTTTGGGCGATGAGCCCATCTCGCGAAGGAGTCTCTGTCTTAAAAGCCTAGAGACTATCGGGAAAGTTTCAGGGTTCAAGTTTTCGCTTTGAAGCGAAATGGGAGTTTCGGATTTGAGATGATTCAAATACTCTTTCGTCCCTTTCGGAAGCCCTTCTCCTTGATCAACAGGATGGCAGCGCTGACAAAGCCAACCTCTTTCTTCGGATAAAACCGTAAACGGCTCATTGAGGCCTTGGCAATGGCCACACGTTTTAGGATCCGGAAGCCATCCGAGCAGATATAGGACCCAAAATTCAGCATAGGCCAAGATCATAGCGGCTTCTTCAGGGCGCGATTTGAGTCCTTCTGTCACGGTTTTAAGTAGTCGAAAAAGTCGTGGGTCTTCGAGTCCTTCGTGCGTCACTCGATCGAAAAGGTCTGCTAAGCAACTGATCACCAAATTAGATTCAAGGTGCCCTAAAAGCATGGGGGAGGAAATCAACTCACACGAGGTAATTCGTTTTAAGCTCTGGCTCTCTTTGCCAAAGAGCGAAATATTCACTAAGTTTAAAGGCTCAAAGGAAGAGACCCATCGAGCGGTCGGTCGCTTAGTTCCCTTCGCAATCCCAGAGCCTCGCGAGCCCCGCTCGGTGATAAATGAAACGAGAGTTTCATTATCTCGATAGGCCATCGGCTTCAGAATGAGCGCATAAAAGGTATCGTACATGCCTTCAGTCTAAAGTGGCGCTGATGAATCGAGACCCTATTTACGAAGATAACTAATGGGGACTTTAACGTCGCCGCCGTCTAGCCCTTCAAACTTAGGATTTTCGCGGGTTTCTTGTTTTACCTTCTCCCCTGCGAGTCGAATTCGATCAAGGGCATCAACGGCATACTGAAACCGGGCATCTTCATCAATTTTTAAAATCACTCGACGAAGATTGAAAGGCTGCAGTCGAATAACTTCAACCAATTGATCCGTCATATCGGTGATCTGAATCTCTTTGGTTTGCAGGAAAAAACGTCCTTCGGTCGTCACGGAAATCACCACAGGGACTTCCTTTGATTTAGGAGGATTGACTTGAGTATTAACTTGAGGAACTACCACCTTCGCTGCTTTATTCAAGGCGGGGACCATCGCTATAAAGACAATCAACAGCACCAACATGATGTCAATAAGCGGGGTGACATTAATGTCACTTTTAATCTGACCTCTTGAGCTACCTGAATCCATACGATCCCCTAAATCTTATTTAGAATTAGCTTCTTTAAGTCTCTTATCTTCCCCTTCGTTCGTTACGATGGAGGCTTCATCTGCACCATTCTTTCGAGCCAGTTGAAAAAGCATATTGATGTATTTGAATGGTATTTCAGCATCTGCTTTGACAAAAATTCGTTTATCTTCAAGGCTACTTACACTTTTATTGATCCAATCGCCTAACTCGGCAGCTGAAGCTGCGTTTTCTAGACTAAATTCCTTCTGGCGAGCTGCATTGTCATCAATAGTAATAGGGCCTGGGCGAAGGAACTCACCATCGGGTCCCTTAATGGCACCGTAATAGACCGTCAGATAAACCGCTCCGGATGCTTTATCGACTTTGGGGCTATGCTTCGCCAACGGCAACTTGACCGAGTTATTTACGGCAGGGGTCACAATGATGAAAATAATCAAGAGGACTAGCATGATATCAACGAGTGGAGTGACATTGATATCCGCCTTGATGCCCCCTTTACTGCCGGCTGACATACCCATGATAAATCCTTAAAGAGTGAAAAGAGAATGAAGGCTCAACGAATTTTTTAGCTTTCTCGTCGAATAAATTCATCCACCATTTGTGACGAAGCACTGTGGATACCCATCACGACTTTTTCTTGTTTACCAGTGAAGAGGTTATAAACCCAAACCGCAGGAATAGCGACTAGGAGACCAAGGGCAGTGGCAAATAAGGCTTCACCGATCGATCCCGCAAGCACATTGATATCGCCAGCGCCGGTGCGTTTCAGATCAGAGAATACGCGCATGATACCGACGACTGTTCCAAGGAGCCCGATAAAAGGGGCTAAAGCGCCGATCGTGGCCAAATTAGCCAGACCCTTCTTGAGTAGTTCCGTCACTTCAGCGGTGCCGCGCTCAATAGATCGTTGGACAGACTCAATCACATTATGATTTGGATTTTTAGCGCGCAACGTTAATTCAAATTGATAGATGTCTAGTGAGTGCTTCAGCACTAGGGCCACGTGGCTCTTGTTGTGGGTCATAGCTGCTTTTTTAGCACCTTCAAAATCACCTTTTTTCAAGGATTCCATGAAAAGCTTTAAAAACTTTCCTGTGGCTTCTTCGCTATCGCGATATGTTACATAACGTTCCATCGCGATGTAAATTTGATAACCCAGGAGATAGAAGAGGATGGCGATGATGATCTGATTCGCAATGGATGCCTCAAGAATGGAATCCACAATGGAGAAGCCGCCTTCGTCCATCATGCCTAGGGGGAGAAGAAAGTTCATAAAAGTTCCTTTAAAAAGTTTGGAGGGGGGTTACTTGCGGGGGGAAGAAGCGGGGGGTTGAAGAAGGGGCATAATGCGAGACAGGTCCGAATCTTGTGCGGAAACATCCTGACCCGTTTTGGATTTAAGAGGAGATTCTGACGGCGCTACGAGCAGTAGCAAACCCATGAGCCCGAAGGCTAAAAGGGATCCGAAAAGGTAGCGACGATTAGTCATGTTGATAAATCCCTAATGTTAATTGAGTCTAAATGGCATGATGAGTTTGAAGCGGGCGTACTGAGGTTGACCATTCAAAGTGGCGGGTTCAAATCGCCATTTCATGGCATAGTCGACCGCATGTTGGCGCAACTGAGCAGGTCCCTCTTTAGCCACCGCCGAAGCAGGAATCCCATCCGGACCAATCGTAATTTCAATCACAACAGTGCCCTGAATACGAGCCATCTTAGCCATGGCAGGATAGGCGGGCGCGGGGGGTTGATATTTGATGTTCACTTGAGAGAAGTCGAAATCAATGACTCTTCCAGCTCCACCCACTTGGCCACCGGCCACACCACCAAGCATGCCAACGGCACTACTGCCTACCCCGGTATTCGACAAATCCTGCTTGGGTAATTCTTTGGGTGTTTCGGGAATGGAATCTTGATCGGGTGTTATCGGCGTTAGATCTTTAGCAATAAAAGAAGGCGCAGGGGGAACCGAGGATGGCGGAGGTGGTGGAGGAGGTGGCGCATTGTCCTCAGTGACCTCTAACAAATTGACAGCCGAGGTTACGATTTTCTGACCCACTTCAGTTTTGGTGGCTGCTAGATAGAAAGTGGCAAGGCCGATTACGGTATAAGCCCCCAACGTTAAGGGGATGGTTACTTTAGGATCAGCTTGTTGAATGGCTTGATTGCCATCAGAAATATAGGGTTTGTATATCGAATCTTCAAGCGATTCAAAGCGGACAGCTGGGCTTGTGGCTTTTGATGCTTCGGGACTCATGTTGCTCCTAAAAACTTCAGGGGATATGAGATTTAATTTTTACTGGATCCTTGAAAGCTTCTTGAGATATTAAAGGCACAATTCAATCCTCATACGATCACAAGAAAATCATCGAAGGTCAAGATCAATATTCTGTATCAATTTGGTGACGATCTAAGGAAAATGCCTTAAAAAATCAGCAATGGACTCTTTTGGCGTTTGCTGGAGTTGGGGTCATAATCTAAAAAGGGGTTGTAAAACATGGAAATAAACAGCCTACGGAATAACGATACCCCTCTATTTAAATTCACCCTAGAGGCTCAAGAGGGCGAAGCGCGCGCGGCGCAGTTCGCAACGTCTCATGGGATCGTATCTACCCCTGCCTTTATGCCGGTGGGAACCCAGGCAACTGTCAAATGCATCACCCCGGATCAACTCAAGATAATTAATCCGCAAGTCATTTTGGGGAACACGTACCATCTTCACTTAAGACCTGGTGCAGAGGTCATCGAATCCCTCGGAGGCCTTCATCGTTTTATGAATTGGCATGGACCCATGCTTACGGATTCTGGCGGCTTTCAAGTTTTCTCTCTCGCCAGCATGAGGAAGATTTCTGAAGATGGAGTTACTTTTCAATCCCATTTAGATGGATCAACGCATCATCTAACTCCCGAGAAGAGCATTGAGATTCAGGCTCAACTCGGCTCGGATATTGTGATGGCTTTTGATGAATGCCCTGCGGCCGGACTCGATCGACTTTCCCTTGAAGCCAGCGTAAGTCGAACCACTCGATGGTTGGCACGATGCCGACAGACACCTCTCGCAGCTCACCAAGGCCTCTTTGCGATTAACCAGGGTGGGACCTACTTAGATCTTAGAAAAAAACATTTAGAAGACATTTTGACTCTGGATCTAACCCATCCCTTCGAAGGTTTTGCTATTGGAGGTCTCAGCGTGGGAGAGCCCAAGGAGGTCATGGAATCCACCCTTCGAGATTTGGTTCCAAGGCTCCCCAAAGATCGTCCAAGATATTTAATGGGCGTAGGTTCTCCTGAAGATATTTTGAAAGGGATCGAATTAGGCGTCGACCTATTCGACTGCGTTTCACCTTCCCGCGAAGCTCGTCACGGGAGGCTCTTGACATCCGATGGTCGAATTAATATAAAAAATGCAACCCACCGTCGAAGTGACGAAGCCCTCGACCCCCAATGCAGTTGCTACACCTGCCGAGGATTCTCAAAAGCCTATCTTCATCACTTGATGAAAGCCGATGAGTTTTTAGGCTTAACGCTCAATACGATCCATAACTTAAGTTACACTGTAGAACTCACGCGATCCGCGCGAATCGCCATCCAAAAGGGTCAATTTGCCTCTTTTGCCAAAGCGACGCAGGATCGTTGGCAATCCCAACCTGAGACCTTATAGAGAATGGAGTTTCATTGACATGTTAGCTTTCCAAATGGCCGCCAATCCCGCCTCATCCCAGCCCGCATGGGCTTCTCTGATCTTGCCCCTTGGCATGGTTGTTCTTTTTTACTTTTTCCTCATCCGCCCACAGAGTGTTGCTCGAAAAGAAATGGAAGCGCGTTTATCAAAGCTGAAAGCAGGAGATGAAGTTCTCCTCAGTTCGGGCCTTTTTGCGACTATTGATCGACTTGATACTACTTCAGACAACATTATCTATCTAAAAATCGGTGGCTCAGTAGTGAAGGCCCGTCGCCAATCTGTCGTTGCTTTTGCGAACGAGACTCAGAAAAAAGACTAAGTAAAAACACGAGGGGTCTTTGTGAAGAAACGTACGATTTGGAGAATTGTCACCACCGCCCTGGTTTGTCTTGGCTCCGCTTATTTTTTCTGGCCACTCAGCAAGGTCAAACTTGGCCTCGATCTTCGCGGAGGCGTTCACTTTGTCCTAGAGGTTGAGAGTGAAGAGGCTTTAAAGTTCGATTTAAAAGATACCCGTGACCGGCTAGTGCAAGAAATGTTGGTTAATCGTATGCCCGGAGTGGTCACGATCGAGAATGGTTATTTAGCGTTAAATAATATAGGTCTCGAACAGAAGGATGCCCTCGACAAAATTCTCAACTCTCGAATCTCAGGCTATGACTTAAAGAGTGTCGACTTAGGCTTCCATCTCACGCAAACCGAAAATCACAAACTAGGTCTAATTCAAGACGCCAATACCCGAGCCCTCGAAGTTATTGAAAAACGTATTCGAGATATCGATCCCGCGAATGTCCTCGAACCTGAAATCACCGCTAGTGGAACCGATGGCCGTCGTATTGTCGTAGAAATACCTGGTATCGAAGAAGGAGACCGCGAGCGAGTTAAAACCTTGCTTTCCACTCCAGGGCGTTTAGAGCAGCGTCTACTAGCTAACAGCGATATTTTGTTTTTCTCTACACGTGAAGAAGCCGAAAAACATTTCAATGGCAAGATTCCGCCCGAGTTCGAACTGTTTCCCGATATTCAAACAGACAGTTCTGATAACCTTCCCGTCAAGACTCAAGTGGAGCCGGTGATTCGTCGCTGGGTTCTTCTGGATAGCAAAACAGGTCTCGATGGAGCCGATATTATCGGAGCTAACCGAAGTCCAGATCAGTTTGGCAAAAATGAAGTCCATTTCATTCTCAATCAAAAGGGAGCCGATGATTTTGCCGTCCTGACAGGGATTGCTGCTAAAGATAATCGTCAATTGGCGATTTTGCTTGACGGTAAAGTGGTCAGCATTCTTGGAGCTCGAGAAAAGATTATTGGGGGTTCCGTTTCCATATCAAGAGGCGGTGGGTTCCCGACACAGGAAGCCGAGGATCTAGCGAGTCAGCTTAGAAGCGGTGCACTTCGTGCCCCGATGAAATTCCTCGACGACACCGTCGTGGGTCCAGGACTAGGCCTCGATTCTATTCGATCAGGCGTCAAGGCAAGTCTTTTAGGATTTGCTGCGATTGTCATTTTTATGATTGTTTTCTACCACTGGAGTGGTGTGAATGCCATTGTGGCCCTGGTCGTTAACATGATCGTCATGATGGGGCTGTTGGGGTCCTTCAAAGCCACCTTGACCCTTCCCGGTATCGCGGGATTTGCCCTGACCCTCGGCATGGCCGTGGATGCCAACATCCTCATCATTGAGCGCATCAAAGAAGAATTACGATTGGGTCGCTCCATCAAGGCCTCTATTGATGCTGGATTTGACCGTGTCTTTTGGACCATCGTGGATAGCCATGTCACCCAATTAGCGGCGGCTCTTTTGTTACTCAATTTTGGTACGGGCCCCGTCAAGGGATTTGCGGTCACGCTTATTGTTGGAGTCGTAGCTTCCCTGTTCACCAGCATCTATATCTCTAGATTTATTTACGATTGGATCCTCGATCGCGATCCCAACCCCAAGTCGATCAGCTTAGGAACGCATACTTTTTTCCAAAAGACTTCCTTTGACTTTATGAAATATAAAAGCGTCGCCCTTTTGATCAGCTGGGGAATTATCTTAATTACGTTGATCGTAGCCCGACCTTGGTCTCCTGAAAACAATCCCCACATTCAGTTAGGGATGCAGTTTGTTGGGGGTAATGATATGACCGTTCGATTTAAGGGAAATGTTAAACCTGAAGATCTGCGGGCCCAATTGGCTGCTAAGGGATTCCCTGACGCCAAAGTAGTGTCTTACGAGACCGTTGACCAAAATGTTCATGACTTTTCAGTAAAGGTGAAAGCTTCGGAAAAAGGGGATGTTAAGGATAATTCCGCTCAAGCAGCAGCACTTAAGACCATCTTTAAAGAGATCGATCCCGACAATGCCTCAACCCTCCCCTCCCTTAATCTAGAGGGAACGCAAAATTTAACAGAACGGATCGCTGCCGATAACCCCATGGGCTACCCCGGTGATCTCAAGGAGCGATCCATCAAGTATCAAGAGATGGCCAATCTTGTTATTAATTCTAGAAATCGACAAACAACCCAAATGTTCAACACCTTCAATGATCTACCTGTAGGTGTGCCTCCTCAAATTCGACAATCTCTTGAAAAAAATTACCGATTGGGGGGAGTCACGATCCTTAAAGATGAGAGCTTCTCCCCAAGCATTTCGGGAGAGTGGACCCGAAAGACACTTCAAGCGGTTCTTTGGGCCAGTGTAGCGATCTTGGTGTACGTCATGTTCCGCTTCACCACGAGTTACGCCGTCGCAGGTATTGTGGCTCTCTTTCATGATTTATTGATGGCTTTAGGTTTATTTACTCTTTTCAAATACGAATTCAACGTGCCCGTCGTGGCCAGCTTTCTGACCCTGATGGGTTACTCCATGGGTGATACCATCGTGGTTTTTGATCGTATTCGAGAAAATTCACATAAACCCGAGTACCGGCTAGCCTCGCTCACTCAGCTCATCAATGATTCCATTAACCAAACTCTTTCGCGAACGATTTTGACCTCATTTACGATGTTTTTCGTCTCGGCCTGTCTCTGGCTTTTTGGAGGTCCTGCCCTCAGCAACTTAGCGTTCCCAATGGCGATTGGCGTCATCACAGGAACCTATTCATCGATCTTTATTGCGAGTCCTATTTTGGTTTATTGGGAACGCTGGTTCCCGCCGCAAGAAAAAATTAAACAGGTTGAACTTTAAGCCATGCTTAGCCAACCCGATCGACCTGGAAGAAATCCTCGGTCCATGGGTCGCTGAGGGATCGCTTTTCGTTTCAGTTCTGGCAGCCAAGCTTCGTGAGTTAGGAACCGTACATCTTGTGCTCTGAGGCCGCCGAGAAAATCATCGAAGGTTTCCAACAGTGCGCCTCCCTCTACTTCAGTATGAAGAGCGTAGACATTCAAAGCGTCGTCTTTGACTAAACTGATAATTTCTCGATTAACGTCCGAAGGCGATCTTCCCTCTAACCCAAGCAATTCATCCAGTGTCGGTAAGGTCGTAGGGATTTGGAGGGTCTTAAGAACTTGGCCTTGAACGATGGGATAGAACGGCTCTGTCCCGCGACAATCTCCGGCGTAGTCCAAGTCATATTTTTCTTGAATCAGCAAGGTTTGATCGTTACATCGCCATGCGGGGCTCACCGCTGCTTTGGCAGCACGTCCAAAAACCTCATGAAAGGCGTCATGGGCTTGTTGGAACCATTGGTTCAGCCATGTTTCTGATTTGTGATCAAGCAAGTCGTGATAATCCACGTGATCCCACGCGTGAATACCCACCTCGTGGCCTTCTTCCTCCGCTCTGCGCATCCATTCTTTAGATTCTTTAAAAATGATTGGGGCTGGCCATAGCGTTCCGTACAACATGGTTTTGATCCCATAAAGCTTTACGGGATTTGTGCGCGACATTTTTGAAAGAAAACCTTTTCGAAAAATGCGTCGAATAGCTCGTCCACTATTATCGGGTCCAAAACTAAAATAAAATCCTGCCTTGATATGGTGTTTATCGAGTATCTTTAGCAGCGTGGGGATTCCCGATAAAGAACCCTGGAGCGTGTCGACATCGACCCGGAGCGATAACGTTTTCATACTCACATTGTGTCAGATATTCCGACTTCTCAGGCGCTCAATTGTAGGTCAGTAAGTTAGCCAAATCATCAGTCGACCGGCCACACGAATAAATTTCATCCAAGTCTTGGAGGTCAACGGCACGCTGTGCGCACCGGGCTAAAAAGTCAGACTCGGAACGAGCTAAGGGTCGTGAGGTGGAAGATTGGAGCCGAGTCCAACACCGACGCGGGGGTTCGGCGAGGACCACGACCGGCAACGAGAGAGACTTAATATGGAGACGGAGATCTGGCTGATGCCAAGCGCCACCACCCAGCGCAATGATTTGTCCTGGCTTTAAATTTTCCAACGCTACCTGGTATTCGACTTTCCGAAAGGTGGCTTCGCCTTGATTCTCAAAAAGTTCGGAGATTGATTGATTCGTTTTTTTCTCAATCGCATGGTCGAGGTCAACAAAAGCAAGTCCCAGACGTTGGGCTAGGTCTTGACCCAGGGAAGTTTTTCCACTCCCCGAGTGTCCAATAAGGACGACACCTTGTTTTAAGTTCAGGGGTCGTACATGCCAACGTTCCTGCTGGGCCTCCCAAAGTAATCTTTCTGGGTGGGCGGCTGAAGACAATTCGGTAATCATCGCGACGCTATCGGCCCCCGCCCCATAAGCCCGTTCGAGATCTTGAAGATGAAGCCCGCCAATGGCGATGATGGGTTGTGTCCTTGATCCGAGGATTTGCATGGCTTTTCGAAATCCGTCCCATCCCAAGGGAGCCCATGATGATGGCTTTGATCGTGGCTTGTAAATCGGACCAACTCCCACGTGGTGCACCCCTTCCGGAAGATGTCGCCAATGCGCTTCGATATGGGAACTGAGTCCGAGACGAAGGCCAGGAGTCCCTAGTGCGAGGGCTTCTGAAACGGGTGTGTCCTCTTGGCCTAGGTGAAGACCCCAGGGTTGAAGACCCGCGGGTATTTTTTTTAAAAGATCGATTCGGTCATTGAGGCAGACACGAGGCCAGTGACCCGCGGCGCGAGACTCTTCAAGAGCTTGTTGAATCTGGCCTTGAAATTGTTCAGACGAGAGCCTTTTACATCGGAGTTGAACCAAGGGGAAACCGAGATCTCCTAGATACCTAACCTGCTCTGCGGGTGTCCGAGAACTCCGGTCATCCGTAATGGCATAGAGAGGAGGGAAAGGAGTCTTACGCACGTCAGGCAGCTTCTTCCGAGAACTGAAGGCGGACCAACATCGCATAGTGACCGTCTTTCGCTAGAAGGCTTTCGTGTGTCCCGCGTTCAATAATGACGCCCTGGTCGAGGACCCATATTTCATCGGCATCCCGTATCGTACTCAACCGATGAGCGATCGTAAATGTCGTCATTCGGCGACTAATGGTTGCGATTACTTTTTGAATCTGATGTTCCGTTTCTGAGTCGATATTAGCCGTAGCTTCGTCGAGGAGTAAAATATCTGGATTTTGATAGAGCATGCGAGCAAACGCAAGCAACTGACGCTCGCCAGCACTCATTTTCTGTCCGCGTTCCCCCACTTGGGTCTGGAGTCCTTCCGGCAGACGATCGACCAAGATTGACAATTGACTCTGTTGAAGCACTTCCTCGAGCTTGGCTTCATCAACCGGGTGATCGAGCACGATATTTTCTAGAAGGGTCCCGGAAAAGACAAAGACATCTTGAAGAACTAATCCAAACATGGCCCGGAGTTTTTTAAGATCAAAATGACGGATGTCTTCACTATCGACGGTAATTTTTCCCTGATTCACATCATAAAACCGCATGAGCAAATTAATCAAGGTGCTCTTCCCGGCGCCGGTATGGCCAACGACCGCGATCCGGGATCCCTTCGGGATGTCTCCCGTTAAGCCGTGAATGATGGTTCGTCCTTTGTTGCCATAATCTTCGTAAGCAAAATCAACATTCTCAAATCGAATAGCCCGTTGAAAACGGGGGGTTTCAGTAAGGTGTCCATTAGGGATCACATCCTGATTGTCTAGGAGCTTAAAAATTCGTTCTGAAGAGGCCAACGCTGTTTGCATAATGTTATAGCGTTCAGCTAATTCTCGGATGGGCCTAAAGAAGCGACCGGTGAGTTGAATGAAGGCAATGAGCAGGGCAAAATCGACCAGCCCCAACTGAAGTTTGAGACTTGCATACCAGATCAGAGCAGCTAAGGTAGCAGACGTAATGAATTCAACCACCGGGAAGAAAATAGAATACGCCAGGATCGTTCGCAAAAAAGCACTCAGATAACTATCATTTAATTCTCGAAATTTGTGTCGACTCTCCGATTCTTGGGCATTGACCTGTACGAGGGACATGCCGGAGATCTGTTCTTGTACAAACGACTGAATGGCCGCATAACGTCCCTGGGTTTCCCGAAAGGCATGCCCTGCCTTGCGCCGAAAAATCTCGGTAGCAACCAGCAAAAAAGGCATGATAGCAAGGGCAACGGTGGCCATCCCTGCGTGTTTGGAATACATCCAAATGACGATGGCCAAAAGAGAAAGAAAGTCTCCTAAAATAGCTACGAACCCCGACGAAAACATTTCATTCAAATTTTGAACGTCGCTTGTAACTCGGGTCATCAACCGGCCGACAGGATTGTGATGAAAGAAATGGGTAGATCGCGTCATGAGGTGACGAAAGAGTTCCGAGCGAAGATCCAACATCGCATTGCGTCCTACCCATGCCAAGACGATGTATCGAAGAAAGGTAACTAACATGCCCGCTAGAATGACTCCAAAGAAACCCAGCACCATGGGCATCAAAGACGATGTGTTCCCGTCTCGAGTGATACTTTCTATAATCAGAACCGTAAAAGTAGCTGGAAGTACCTCGAGAAATGCTCCGAGCGTCATCAGCCCTAAGAGGCCCAAGATCTGGAGCCCATAGGGCTTTAAATAGGACGCTAATCGGAATAACAAGGCATGACGTTGCGGCTTGTCCGTCACCTGATCACTTTGAAAGAAATCGATAGATTCACTGCTCATAGGTCTCTAGTTTCCCATAAGGGAACAGGGTTATTTCATCGTTAAACTAGAAGAACAACATTGTCATGGATTTTAAGATGCCCCTTCTGAGCCTCCCCAACGGTTTTCCGACCGAGATTTGGACAGAAGCTTCGCCTAGACGAGAGCACTTACCTCAAGAGCCCTGGTTCTTAGTCGGCGATTCCAAAATAAAACAGCTTTGGCAAGCCTGGGCACCCACGCCCCCGCTCGGCGAACTTTGGCTGGACGTTTCAGAACAGAAAAAGTCCATGGCAGAAGTCCTTACTTGTCTCGAAGTTTGGTCTCAAATGCAGCTCTCGAGACAAGCGGTGATTGTCTGCGTCGGTGGCGGAGTTCTCAGTGACCTCGTCGGACTCGCTACCTCCCTTTATCAGCGAGGGCTTCGGTGGCATATCTGGCCCACGACTCTCGTTGCGCAAGTCGATGCGTCCATCGGTGGCAAAACCGCTGTTAATTTAGGTGAGGCCAAAAATCAAATTGGAAATTTCTATCCTCCTGTGCGCGTGGTGCTCTGTAATGACTTTTTAAAGACCCTGTCCTCAGCGCATCTTAAAAATGGACAATGGGAAATCATCAAGATGGCCCTCCTAGAGGGCGATGCAGATTGGGTCGCTTCACTGAGTGGCCGCCTGGGCCAGCCCAGCGTTGCTTCATCGCTTAGGGCTGACATAGAACGGAGTGTCCTTGCGAAAGTGGCGATTGTTCATCAAGATTTGAGAGACCAGGGGGATCGAAAACTGCTCAATCTAGGTCATACGGTGGCCCATGCCATTGAAGCGGCCTCTCAATTACAGATTTCCCATGGCTCAGCGGTTGGCTTTGGCCTTTTAGTGGCTTGCACCATGTCCTCTTCGCTGGACCTATCCGATTTTCCCCCCTCTCTGATCGACCAATGGATCGTACAACTCCGATCCTCTCAGCTTGCTTGGCCTTCATGGGACCTGTGCGCTCCTTTCTTGGCATGGGATAAGAAAAAAGAAAACATAACGGGAGAACCTAGCTTCCATGAGCCCCTCCCTCGAAAAGGTGAGCGAGCCATCCTCGTCAGTTGTTCCCTGCAACTCTTTGAGCAGGCGTACCGAAAGGTTCATGCTCGTTTTTAATCTTCTCTCTTGAGTGACATTCCGATTACCCAACTAAAGAGATAAACTGCTAAAGAACCATCTCGGTGAATGGACACTATGCTTTCTTCTTTCTTCCTTTCGATCTCGCTCCTCTCAACCCAGACGCCAAGCTCCCCTCAAACTCCCGTCGTGACCCCGAGCGTTCAGCAATTTCTACAAGCGCGCGGTCTTCAGAATCAACGAAAGTACACGCAGGCGCTCGCGCTCTATCGCCCCCTTGAAACTACTCTCGGTTCTAGTCCAGAACTCCACCTTCGATTAGCGGAATGCTATAAAGAACTGGGTGATCTCAAAAATGCGTGGGACAGAATTGAAAAAGCTCACGCATTAGGACCTCGCCAACAGGAAATTACTATTCAATGGGGACTCATTGCCTATGCGCGCGTTCAAAAAGAAAATAAATTTATTCCGACGGCTCGTAAAGTCTTAAAAATAGCGACCCAACAGGTCCCTCAAGAAATCGAGCTTTGGGGTCGAAGTGCGGAGCTCGCTGAAGTTGAAAAAGATTTCAATGAGGCTCTCGAGGCATGGCTGAATGTTGTGGCACTGCGTGAGGATTTCATACCGGCTTGGGAACGCGTACTCGTCCTTGCTCAGCAACTGAATCGTTATGAATCTAGGCGGCAAGCCACCCTTTATTTAGTCAAAAAAGTCGGCGATAAACGGTCCCTGTCCTCCCTAGAGACCTTAGCAAATGAGCAGTTGAAGAAAAACTATACGATGCATGCTGAAGAATCCTATACGCTTCTATCTCAAGCCCTTGCCACGGAGGCAGATGCGTGGGAAGTATTGGGACTCATTCAATTGGAACTTAAAAAATATCCTCAGGCCCTTGCGAGTTTCCAGTCTGCCCTAGCTATTCGCCCCTCCCATCGCATCCGTTTTGCAACGGCTCAGACCGAGATGCTCCTTCGCCACAACGAAGAAGCTCACAGTTATCTCCGGTCCTTATGGGATGAGATCAAAGAAGATCGGCAAAATCCTTTGAGAAAAAAAACACAGACCCTACTCGTCTACAATTTATTTTTAATGAAACGGTACAATTCATTATTAGAATTTACCCGAATCGTTCAGCCAAAAGAGGATCTGGATCCGATCGTTTCCTTCCATGTGTTTATGACCATGGTCGCCAAAGAAGACTGGCCTGGAGCCCGAACACAATTGCACTCTCTTTTGAATCTTCAGGCGTCGGAAGCTGGTATGGATCTAAAAGGACTTCTCTCGGTTTCACCCAATGCTATTAAGTCTTCAGCCAGCCCTAACCTCCTTCGGGCGATCGCACAACGATGCCAAGCTGAGATTCATTTGACCTACCTCGGAGAGGAGGCTGCGCTGGCTTTATTAAAGTCGCCCGAACTCTCCGAACTCAAGCCGGCGATTTCCACGTTAATGCTTGAGAGTGCGTGCTGGAACAACTTGGGTAAAACCAATGAATCCATCGAAGCTCTCCGCAGGGCTAAAGCGCTCGATCCCACCAATGCCTTGGTCTTAAATAATCTAGGCTACGCACTCCTCGAAGCTCCGGGGACACTCCCCGAAGCCGCCTCTCTTCTCGAGGAGGCTTTCCGGCTAAGCCCGGAAGATAAAAACATCTTGGATTCGATCGGATGGTTAAGGTTTAAGCAAAGTCGCTATGCTGAAGCCGAGCAATTATTACTTAAAGCTCAAGCCCTCAATCCTGAAAGCTTTGAAGTGCACGCCCATCTGTTCGAGTGCCTCGAAGCCCAAGGTCGAGATGAGGCATCCTTATCTTTTCTTGAGGTCGCTCTATCTCTACGGCGTCAAGAAGAAGGAGCTCTCAACAAACGGAGAGACGATCTTCGTCGTAAACTCAATCTCAAGAAACTTCAGCTATCTCCATCTAGCCCCTGATTTATATGCGACGATATTTTTTATTCCTCATACCCTGTCTGCTTCAAGCTCAAGAAGCAGCTCCCATTTCGTTTCGAGGCTCTTACCGCTGGACCTACAAAGCCTTCAAGCAGGAGGGGATGGGGACTTTAAACTTGCTCATCGAGGGAGAACGATTCGCCGCAGAAGTCCGGGTGGCCGGTGTCCTACAAGCGACGATTGATGGAACACGGTCCGAAGGATACCGCGTACAAACTGAGAATACTGAGCAACCGAAGTTTTATGCAAAACTCTCCGAGCTTCCCCTGCTCATAAGTCTGCCCATTGACCGACCTCAAGATTTGATTCCTCTCCTTGAAGGACGAAGTCCATTACTCCAGGTCCAGACTCGGGATGCGCAAGGTCCCCTAACGTTCTACCGCGAGTCCAAGGATTCTCAAGGGCATCGGGTCAAACTTTGGCTCACACGCCAATAAAACAAATCTAAGTACCCTAGAGGGGTCGCTGAGGTTTTCCGGCTTCGATCCAAGCCGTGAGAATCATGTTGCCTAAACTTTGGCTGCTTGTGTTCATTCGCTTAATCACCGTGGAGCCCTCGAGGGCCCAAAAGGCTTCCCAGTATTCTTGAGAGTCCCGCTGGAGGTCGGTTTGGGTTTTAGATCTGGCTTGTTGGTCTGAGGCAAGGACTTGAGGAACGAAGGTAAAGGATTCATTGATCCACGAAAAAGAAACCGTTCTAGGTTTACTGTAAGCCTGAGCCTCTTTGATTTCCATCATGGACTCGTCGACGAATTTCTCCACCAATCGTGATTCCCAGGCACTGTGGAGTCCCTTTTGGTCCGTTAACTGTCCGTCATGGTTGGAGGTGGCATGAAGCGGTACATGGGAATCGGAAATATAGTGACCCAGCTCCGAAGCGATGCGCACCACTTCTGGAGTATCTTTCCGACGAAAAGCGTCTACTAAGAGTTCATAAAACTCATTCACACGCCAGGGCGCGGTGCCCGCTTTCTTAAACTGACCGGGTCCCACACGAAGAGAAGCCTCTTCTATAGTAAGGGGGAGTAACTGATCGGTAGCGTAGAGTTCCAAATTTAAATAGTGATGCGGTCTTTCTGTGAGTACTCTGTTTTGGTCAGGATAGATCGATCGCTCTCGAAAGTACTCTTCTTGGTCTCGAAACCAAATTTGGGTTTCAGGAGGAAGCGTCCGGAGAGCTTGGCCATTGATCATCTTGTGCGCTTTAAAGCCCCAAGCCTGAAGCGGCAGGATGAAGATTAAAGCGAGGTAAGCTTTGAGTAGTTTCATCGAGGAATGACTCCGGTACGTTCCCAACGGGTCCGCGTAAAAAAGAATCGCACAGCATCGGTCATATCTATGATGACGTCGAAGGGCCCATTCGGTACACGTCCATTTTCATAATCTTTAGCGCCTTCACGAAAGCTCCACCAAATGAGGAAGGGGCGCCCTCGAAGATGATCAATGGGGACAAAGCCCCAATAACGGGAATCCATACTGTTGTCTCGATTGTCACCCATCGCAAAAAGATAGCCCGGAGGAATCTTCATTAAAGGAAGGTTATCCACGAAACGGTCGGTGATCAGACTCTGCATACCTTGTCGATTCATATCAAGTGTGTCGGATTCCATAAAGGGCCAAGTGCCTCCCGAAGGAGAAGGTGTCCCCGCAAAGCGCTCAAGGGGCCAAGGGCCGGAAAGCACCTCTCCCGACTGATGTCCTGCCTCATCTGTCGAAGGCTGAGGGGTATGGTGCTGAAAAGTCCCGGCGATCAGTTGCCCATTGATATAAAGTCTTTTATTGATAATTTCCAACGTATCTCCAGGCAGGGCCACCGCACGTTTGACATAATCCTGATCCCGGTCGAGGGGCCAACGAAAAGTAATAATGTCTCCCCGTTGGACAGGACGAATCGGTACGATCGCGCGTTCCATACCTGTAGGTGTCTTCGCAAAAATGAATTTATTAATTAAGAGATGATCTCCGATCATCAGGGTTTCACGCATGGAGCCTGTCGGGATTTTGAATTGTTGGGCGACGAATGTCTTGAAGAAAAAGATGATGATCATCGCAAAAGCGAGCACTTCGGCGTTATCCCGTATCGTGCCTTTTTCAACGCCGGGTATTGCTATGGTTTCATCGGCCATGATGTGCTGTCCTTCTTTCTATGATTTTGCCCTAAATTCCCTTCTCTTTCCCTAGAGAAGGGTCGGGTTACAATGAAGGCATGGCGATTAAAAGATTAGGGCAAGGACTTCGAGGTTCTTACGCGCCTCCCTTGCAACCTCAGGCGCTGGTGCGTCTCCAAAGTGCATGGAGTTATCTCGTGGGTCCCGTGATCGCCAAGAAAACCCGCCCTATTGAGCTCCGGGGTTCCAAGTTGGTCGTCGGCTGCTGGGATCTCGCCTCGTTGTCCTTGCTTCAGGCTTCAAGCACTCAGTCGTGGCCTCAATTACGCGATCGCTTCCAAACTCATACGGGTCTTGGAATTACCAGCATGGTCATTATTCCCTCGGATCCCCTCGTTCCTCGTATCGACGTGAGTCCTGATGAAGATCACTTCAAGGCTTCTCTTCGTTTTCTTCGTCAACGAGCAAGCGACTTCAAAAGGAGTTGATCCCTTAGAATGGTCGGGGCAAGAGGATTCGAACCTCCGACCTCTCGGTCCCGAACCGAGCGCTCTACCAGGCTGAGCCATGCCCCGAGGGTAGCCTTTAAATGTAGCGAACTCTCTGGTGGGCGTCTACCCTTCTTACATTTACAGCGTGGATTCGGTAGTCTCTAGAAAGAAACAAAAGGATAATCAATTGGATTCAAAACTTTATTTACACTTCTTACGAATTGCTGAAGACGCAGCCCTTGCGTGTGCTCCCTCCATTGGACAGGGCGACCGAAAAGAAAGTGATCGCCTGGCGGTCGAAGCCATGCGGCATACCATGCAGTCAGTCCCCATGGCGGGAACGATTGTTATTGGTGAAGGCGAGCGCGATGAAGCCCCTATGTTGTTCATAGGCGAACAAGTTGGACTCGGGGGTGAAAAAATCGATATCGCCGTGGATCCTTTAGAGGGCACTAATCTGTGCGCCGAAAATTTACCCAATGCGATCACCGTTCTCGCCGCGGCGCCTGAAAAAGGATTGCTCCATGCGCCTGATCTCTATATGGAAAAGCTCGTCGTGGGTCCAGCCTGCAAAGGCCGAGTAAATTTGGAATGGTCCGTTGAAAAAAATCTCAAGGCCATGTCCCAGGCGCTTGATCTTCCCCTGTCTGAACTTCAAATCACCGTACTGGATCGTCCTCGTCATCAATCCTTGATTGAATCTATTCGTCGCAGTGGGACTCGAGTCCATCTGATTTCGGATGGAGACCTGAGCGCCTGTCTTCTGGCAGCCCTTGAAGGTTCGGGGACCCACGGTGTCATGGGCACCGGAGGCGCCCCCGAGGGCGTCCTCGCAGCGGCGGCGCTCAAGTGTTTAGGGGGCGAAATTCAAGGGCGTTTAGTGACGGATCACAATACCGCCAGTCAATCTTCAGCAGAACAGATGGGGGCTGAATTTAATAAAATCTATCTCACCGATGACTTAGCACCGGGTTCCGAAATTATTTTCGCAGCGTCTGGAGTCACGTCCGGAGATTTAGTCCAAGGGGTGACACTCCAAGGCACGGCTCGAGAAGTCTATAGTGTGCTCCTCACGACGGGGCAAACAGGATTACGCTACTACAAATCGACCCTTACGCTTGAGGGGACCCGAACGACTCTTGCTCTCTAGCGCTTTAAAAGTACCTCACTGGGTAAGACAAAGCGGACTTCTTTTGTGGCCGACGGAATCAGACGTTGCAACGCGCGAAGCGTTTCGGGATAAACGTGACCAATCATTACCACCTGGCCTTCCTGTTGAGCAATTCTGAGCCCGCGTTTCCATTGGGTTTCGATTGCTTTGAAATCTTTTTCATCATCTAGAAAAACGTTTCGAGAGGCCTGGGGAATTTGGAGTTCTTCGGCAACCTCCGCTGCCACGGTGGTTGAAGCGGTACGGCTATCGATAAAAAATAAACGTCGCGCTTTGATTTCCCGAAGAATCCATTTCATCTTGATGCGGTTCGACGTGACAACGGACCCCATATGATTATTGCTCCCAACAATATAAGGGACTGCCTGAAGAGCTTTTCGGGTGCGCTGAATCATTTCCTGCTCTCCGAGTGAATCCAACAGCGCATCCGGGCCGGGATTCGCCGAGGCACGCCCTTCCATGGGGAGATGGAGCATGACCTCTTTTTGGTTTTGGTGAAGGCGCTCTGCGCTCAATTGGCTTTCAGGCTGATAAGGCAAAACGGCTCCGGCGAAGGGTATCGGGAGGCGGCAAAAGGCTTCGATGAGATCGGCATTCACGTAACCAAAATCATCAATAATGAGGATCACACGAGGACGACGCGCAAGAGCCGGCGTGGGCGAAGGGCGTGATGAGACCCGAGGAGTGGGCGTCACCTTCTCGCGCACAGCTTTCGACGCTCCGGGTGGCAGGACGGGAGCATGTTTATTCTCGCGACGGAAATAGAAAAAACTTCCCGCCAAGAGGATTCCGAGAATGCCCAACCCAATCCAGACCGAACCCGACGAGGAAGAAGTGCGGGGCGAGGGCATCTAGGAAGCCTTGTTCCCCTGCGTGACGTCGTTTAGATTGTCCAAAATAAAATCAAGTAGACGATCTTGGGGTCCAAAATCTTTAATGGGTTTATCGACATTAACTCCGGTTTGATCTAGCTTTTCAAGCCCAGCACCTGTCCAGCGCTCCATCACGAGTTCCAAGGCTCCGCCTTGGCTGAGAGGAAAGCGTCCGAGGGCCACGCCGAGTCCCGCCGTTCGCCCTCCAAAATTTTTAGCCTTTCCATGGCGTTTGAGCGCCGATGCCAACAGTTCCGCTACTCCGGACGTCGTGGCATCTTGGATCACAAGGAGCTTCATCGTGGGTCGCAGGCTAGAGGGAGTCAATGTGAGATTCACATCGGGCTTGTTGGTGGTACGAAGAGTGGCAAATAAACCTTCACTGCATAAAAGATTGGCAATATTCAGAGCGACCTGAGGAGTCCCTTCACTGCTGTTTCTAAGATCCAAGATCAAAGGCTGATTAGGGGTAAGGCGACCGAGGAGCGCACTGAATTCTTTATCGCGACCCGGCTTTAAGTCTGAGAGCGTGATCAATGAACCACGAGGCGATGTTTGAAAACCAAGCGGGGAGACTCTTGGGATTTCGAGTTTGAGTTGTGCCTTCACTGGCTCGACTGCATCTTTGGGATAGCGCTGAACCTCGAGCTCTGTGCCCACCGGACCCTTCGTGAGGCGCTGCATTTTCCACGCACTCATTTTATTTAAACTAAGGCCGTTCAGACGTCGGATGACTTCACCAGGACGAATGCCTGCACGATCCGCGGGACCCCCGGGGACCACGGCTAGAACCGAGGCATAAATACCTCGCTTGATTAGGGTCATCCCAACTGACGCTACTCCTGGATCTTCTTCTTTAATATCGGTAGCACTCAGCCAAGAATTAAAAGGGTGCGATTTTTCGAGCGCGGATTGGATCCCCCCGTTAATCACCAGTTCCATATCGGGAATTTCTACGTAACGATCATTCATTAAATCGAGAATGTCTTGAATGTCCGCTAAGCCAGCCAACTGATCGAGATTGACCTCATTCTTTTGGATAGCGCTTGGATCTTGTAAGGTTGCAGCCGTGGCGGTAGTACTCCACTGACGCATAGGGCTCCAATAGGGAGTCGTTACTCCTAGCACGATGGGTAAGGTACCTAAGACGAGCCAATTACGCGGATTCATGGATTCAGTTTATCAGTGCTTTCAGCCGAGATTAAAGATTCTCCTCGCCTTAAGCCCACGTGTGACCGGATTCAAATCCGCGATTTTTCTTTAACTCCTTTGCGTGTCGATCCAAAGCTAAGTCCATCAAGCGATCTAAGAGGGCTGCGTAACTTAACCCCGAGGCTTCCATGAGTTTGGGATACATCGAGATGGCCGTGAAGCCCGGAATTAAATTGATTTCATTAAGAAAGAGTTTTCCTGAGGTCGTCTCCATAAAGAAATCGACTCGAGCCATGCCGTAGGCATCAAGGGCTCGAAATGCTAGTTGGGCTTGGTGGCGAATCTGATCAGAAACAAGGGCGGGGATCGCAGCCGGGATCTGTGTCGTGGACTTTTTGCCGACATATTTATCATGAAAGGTATAAAACTCTTCTCCCACTAGGACTTCACCGACCACTGAAACAAAGGGGGCTTCTCCTCCGAGGACCGCTACTTCCAATTCCCGAACCGAAAGACCTTGTTCAACCAAGACTCGACGATCATAGGTAAACGCGCGTGCAAGGGCGGCCGAGAGGTCCGAGGCTTTTTTAACTTTTTCAATCCCAATACTCGAACCGAGGTTTGCGGGCTTAACAAAAAGAGGATATCCGAGGACTTCAATGGCAGAAAGATTCTCTTGTGGGTTCTGTTGCCAACGTTCTTCGGTCAGCCCCACAAATGGCACCACGGGAAGTCCTTCCGATTGCCAGATACGTTTGGTGATCCATTTATCCATTCCCGCCGCCATCGCAAGAAGACCCGCCCCAGTATAAGGACGATGTAAGAGTTGGAGATACCCTTGAAGCTGTCCGTCTTCTCCTGAGGCACCATGGATGGCATTGAAGAAAATATCTGGTAACGGGGTGGCTTCCGATCCTTTTTCTAAAGGTAAAAAAGGATGGGTACTTTTTTCCGGACGCTCTTGGGCGACCAGTCGGTCAAAAGGGGTCTTGCCGTTAAGGTTGAGAACCGTCCATACACCATTGCGGGCGACCCCGATGGGTATGACATCATATTTGACGGGATCAAGATGCTGAGCGATGCTTCGAGCGGTCACGATGGAGACTTCGTGCTCAGGAGATTCGCCTCCAAAGATTAATCCTACGGATCTACGCTTGGTCATACTCCTAGGTTAGCCAAAACCCCACCGCTTAGTGATAATCTGAAAGAAATTCGAGGGTCTTCCGTGCGCAAAGCCATTTATCCCGGTTCTTTTGATCCTGTCCATTTAGGGCATTTGGATCTAATTTCCCGAGCGGAAAAACTCGTGGATCATCTTGTGGTTTCGGTCCTCCATAACCCTACGAAAGCCTGTTCTTTTTCGGTTCAAGACCGTATTGAGATGCTCCAATCCATGACCCAGCACCTTCCCCATATAGAGGTCACGAGTTTTGAAGGCCTTCTCGTGGATTTTGCGAAAAGCCAAAAAGCGAACTTCATTATTCGAGGCATCCGAGCTTTTAGTGATTTCGAGTATGAATTTCAAATGGCTTTGGTCAATCGAAAACTAGCCTCCGAGCTTGAAACTATCTTTTTGATGCCCAAAGAGAAGTATTCAGCGGTCAGTTCAAAGTTAATTCGCGAGATCGGTTTCTTTGGCGGAGACCTGAGCGAATTTTGTCCCAAAGAACTTTTGCCTCAAATCAATGCTCATTTAAAAGGTCGAAAACCTTAAGAAATTTCGGCCAACGTAAAGTTTTTGTGCTCGAGTCGAATCCATAATCGCTCCTGAGCCTTCAGGCCTTCCTGGACATGCACTTCGGCTCGACGTTTACATTCCGTTAAAATTTCGACGTCGCGAGAAGCATCCGCCACGATGAAAGTGGGGAGTCCTGACTGTTTCGTCCCAAAGAAATCCCCGGACTGGCGGAGTTCCAGATCTTTTTTCGCAATGGCAAAGCCATCCTGCAGAGCCAAAAGGGCCTTGAGTCGCTCCGATTCCTGGTCGGAAATCATAATAAAGACTCCCGCATGCTCTCCTCGGCCAATGCGACCCCGGAGTTGGTGAAGCTGCGAGAGGCCAAAGCGTTCCGCATGGTCCACGACCATGATCGTCGCATTCGGCACATCGACGCCGACTTCGATGACCGTGGTGGCCACGAGTATGTGGGTCTCACCGGAGACAAAGCGCTTCATACGATCCGTCATGTCTTCCGATTTCATTTTTCCGTGGACGGATGCAATCGTCGCTTTCGGAAAACGTTTACGCAGGAGAAGCTCCATCGTTTGAATATCCCGCAACACAACTTTGGATTCGTCTTGGGGATCGATAGCCGGACTGACGACGTAAGCCTGCTGACCTTTCATTAATTGGCGATCGATTCCAGCCCAAGCTTGCTCCGCTTGGTTTCGATTAAAAAAGAAAGACTGAACTGGCTGACGTCCAGGAGGCAGTTCTTCGATGGTGGAGTGATCGTGATCACCCCAGATAGCCATGGCCAGCGACCTCGGAATCGGCGTAGCACTCATCACCAACCAGTGCGGATCAATGCCCTTTTCTTTCATGGCTTCCCGTTGACGGACGCCAAAACGATGTTGTTCATCCACGACGACCAGCTGGAGGGCGTGAAATTTAACCATTTCCTGAAAGATAGCGTGGGTCCCGATAATATAACGAGCTTCGCCAGATTGAATACGAAGCAGAGCTTCTTTTTTTTCTGCGGCTTTCATCCCCCCGAGTAAGACCTGAAGCGCATTCGATCGTTCTCCTAATAATTTTCGAAAGGTCGCAACATGTTGTCGTGCTAAAACTTCAGTCGGGACCAGCAACGCGGCCTGTCCTCCGGTTTCGGCTACCATTGCCATCGCCAAAAAAGCGACCAGTGTCTTGCCGGATCCTACGTCACCTTGCAAAAGACGATTCATCACTTTGCCGCTTCGAAGGTCGTCAGCAATCTCTTTGAAAGAACGGCGCTGGGACGGCGTAAGGGTAAACGGAAGGTAGCTACGCAGCTGTTCGCGCAGTTGATCAGACGTCACCACGGCTTGGCCTTTGCGGCGAAGTCGTTTTTCTTTTCGAGAGGCGACTCCGAGGGAAAAGGAATACAGTTCCTGAGCAATCAGGCGTTGATGGGCAAGGGATTGCCCTTCGTTCAGGGCTTCGAGGTCCGAGTCGTCGGGAGGCTGATGAAGAAGACGTAAAGCCTGAAGCTCGTCGGGGAGGCCGCGCCGGAGAGGCGGCGGAAGATGGTCCTCAGGAGGGTGGACGGCATCCAGCGCATCCTGGATGAGTTTAGATCGAATCTTGGAGGTGATGGGTCCTAGTCGACGATAGACCGGGAGAATCCGTTGGACAAAAAGTTCGTCGGTCGAGGCGCCCAGTAATTCGTAATGAGGAACTCGAAACTCTACTCCATATTTTCCTTGAGTCAGGGGGCCAAAAATTAAGACGCGTTCACCCTCTTTAAAACTCTTCGCTAAATAAGGTTGGTTGTAAAACATGACCTTCGCCGTGCCGGTATCATCGGATAAAACGATTTCTAGAATGTGGAATTTAAATCGGGTGCGAATGGATTTCACCTGACGAATGGTTCCGACGATGGTTACCAAGGGGCGAACCGTCCCCGGCATCGAACAATGTTGGGGCCCTAAAGAGCCTAGCTCAACTAAAGAGCCTCGATCGAGATAGCGAAAGGGCAACTGCCAAAGAAGATCGCGCAAGGTAGTGATCTCATGCTCCTGTAAGACCGCGGCCCGAGGGGCACCCAACCCTCGGAGGGTCGAAACTAAAGAGGCTAGAGAGAAACGGGGGAAGTTCATCGCCTACTTCGCGGACGCTAAGCCCAGACTTTGCTCAAGATCCTCTAAGCAAAGTTCCACCGCTCGATTAAGTTCCGGGGTCTTCGCCAGAGTGTGACGAGCGTACGCATTACGCATATGAGACGAGGCATGCGCTTCAATAAAATCTTCAAGCGGGCTTTGTTCCAAGACTAAAATAGATCGGTCCTCACGCGCGAGGGATTCTGCATTACGTCGCTGATGATCTCCCGCACTCCTAGGAAAAGGAATCAAAATCGAACCCCGGCCCGAGGCTTTCAGTTCCGCACAAATGCTCGCACCACTCCGTGAAATGACCAAGCTAGTTTGTTCGAGGGTTTGATCCATGGCTTCAATAAAAGGCACTAAGTGGTGTCGGGGATGGTGGTCGAGCTGGGAAAAATAAGGGAAATCACGAGCCCCCACCTGATGAAGGATGATCCAATCGGGAAAGGCTTCGAGCAACAGCGGAGCGCATTTCATCATCGCCTGGTTAATCGCCCGCGCACCGCCGCTCCCTCCTAAGACCAGGAGTTGATAGGGCGCTGTCAGGTTTTTGATGGGGGAGAAGGAGCGTTTGAAGGCTGCGCGTACCGGCGTACCCACGATGAGGCACGACGCTTGCGGTAATCGATCTTGTACCTCTTTCATGCCGCACCAAACTCGTTGTGCTCGAGGCGCCATCCAATCGATCAGTTTGCCGGGGGCTGCATTACTCTCATGGAGATAAATCGGAATTCCTAGACTCACGGCGGCTCGAAGGGCGGGAGCGGCTGCGTAGCCGCCTGTGCCGATCACCGCTTGGGGACGATGCTGCTTCCATTGACGACGCAAGTGACGAACGGAGCGCCACAAAAGAAATAGAGAGGTTAATAATCGCCACGGCGATCGTCCGACGAAGCCTTCGACATGCAAAAGTTCATAAGCAAAAAGGAGTTGGGGGAGATGTTTTGCTTCAATGCCTCGGTGGGCGCCAATCATGACAATTTTTTGTTGAGGATGTCGGAGTTGCCAACCTTCTGCAAGGGCCTGCGCCGGGAAAAAATGTCCCCCCGTCCCTCCGCCGGTCACCACCAATGCCCCCGCATAATCTGAAGGAGCCCATGTTGCTTTTGTGGCCACGCCGATCTCCTTATTCATTTTTAGATTCCCCTAAGGCGTGTCGATTGTCTATGAAATCTAGACGCCAAGTCCCCTTAACTCCTTGGGAACAAGCAGGAGTTTCGATAGAATAGAGTTTTCGACGAAGGCTTTAGAGGGGCCGACCGAGAAGCTCCGACGAAAGGTCCTTATTCATGAAGATTCTTGTGGCGCTAAAGCAGGTTCCGGACACCGAAACCAAAATAAAAATTAATTCTGAGGGAACGGCTTTGGATCTCTCCGACGTCAAATGGGTCACGAGCCCCTATGACGAATACGCCGTTGAGGAAGCCATGCGTCTCAAAGAAAGCCAAGGGGCGACCGTGAGTGTAATCGCCGTGGGGGATGATCGGGTCAGAGATGTCCTTCGTAACGCGCTGGCCCTCGGAGCCGACGAAGCCCTCCATGTTTCGACTTCTGAAAAGTGTGAGGATCCCTTCGTGGTGGCCACCTATCTCGCGAATGCTGTTCGGGATCGCGGATTTGATCTTTTATTCTTCGGTAATAAAGGCAGCGGTGGCGATCATGCCGCCGTAGGTCCGATGGTCGCTGAACTCTTAGGCATCGCACAAGCCAATGTGGTCGTTAAATTAACCCTAGAACAAGGTCGTTTTATCGCCGAGCGACAAGTGGAATCGGGCCTCGAAGTCGTTGAAGGAAACTTACCCGCAGTGATCACCACGCAAAAAGGCTTGAATGATCCCCGTTATCCCAACCTCAAAGGCATCATGGCCGCTAAGAAAAAAGAAATTACGGCCCTGCCCCTGACGGAATCCCTCAGCCCTTCCCTTCAAACCCTGAAATTAACCTTGCCCCCACCTCGAGCCGAGGGTCGGCAGTTATCCGGTACCCCTCAAGAACAGGCGCAGGCCTTGTTCGTCGCCTTACAAAACGAAGCCAAAATCTTTTAGCCTAGGAACCCTCCATGATTCTTGTTCTGTGTGAAGTTAAAGATCGTCACCTCAAAAAAGCCAGTGCGGAGTCTCTTTCCGCTGCTCAATCCGTGGCGGCTTCCTTACAGGTTCCCATCGCTGCTGTTTTTTTAGGGGCGGAAGCGACAGGCCATGAAGAAGCTCAGAACTATGGCGCTCAACACATCTTCACGTGCTTCTCACCGAATCTCGCCGCTTACTCTTCTGATCTTTATGCGCAGACATTGATTACACTCGCGCAGGAAAAAAAAGCCAAGGTCGTCATGGGCGCCGCTACCGCGCTTGGCAAAGACGTTCTTCCACGTGTCGCCGCTCGCCTTCAAGGGGGTTATGCCAATGAAATCATCGAGATTCTTCCTGGCTCAGGATCGTTCCAAGTGGTTCGACCCATCTACGCGGGTAAAGCCTTGATGACGTTGGGATTTGGCGATCGCGTTGCAGTCCTTTCGACGCGACCCAATCTCTTCAGTCTGCAAGAAAAGAAAGAAACTGCTCAGATTGAAACTCTGGCGGCGCCCACACAAGATTTCAAGGCCATCGTCAAAGAACTCCTCGCCAAAAGCACCAACAAGCCCGATTTAACCGAAGCCAATGTCATTATTTCCGGTGGCCGAGGCATGAAAGAAGGGGCGAATTTTAAGATCTTAGAAGAACTCGCCGAAGCGCTAGGCGGAGTGGTCGGAGCATCACGCGCAGCCGTGGATGCCGGTTGGGGCTTACCGCACAGCATGCAAGTGGGCCAGACAGGAAAAGTGGTCAGCCCAACGCTCTACATTGCTTGCGGGATCAGCGGCGCCATCCAACATCTTGCCGGCATGAGTTCGAGTAAATATATTGTGGCCATCAACAAGGATTCCGAAGCACCGATTTTTAAGATCGCCTCTTACGGCATCGTTGGCGATCTCTTTGAAGTGGTACCGGCGCTCACCGCGGCTGCCCGCGCCCTTAAACTGAACGGGGCCTAGGCTCGAACCCTTCGTCGTACAGAAAGGCTTCGGCCGTTTCCCGGGCTTGAAATCGTGCGAGGATCGTCAAGCCTTCTCGACTGTCCCCATCGAGAGCATCGAGGGTATTGCGCTCACGAATCAGAAATTCCGAACCTTCTCCGTAAGAGAGTTCGACCAGTTCCCAAATCACGCCGAATTCATCGGACCAAATCTCAATTTCCATGGGGTTACCAGCGAACCGGTCGACTAAAGACTTCTTGAAGGAGGTTTTCACAGAAGGTAGCTTCTTGAGGATCAAATCCGGAGAGATGGGGTGAATCCAAATCCAAGACTCCGCGCACCTCCCCGGAATGATCTCGAAGGGGAATTACACATTCTGAACGAGTGGCGTCATCGCAGGCAATGTGTCCTGGAAACTGATGAACATCGGGCACCCATTGAGTTTTGTTTTCACGCGCCGCAGCGCCGCACACCCCTCGACTAAAAGGAATGCGTAAACACCCCATGCCGCCCTGGTAGGGTCCGACCGCCAATTCGTCATCGGCTACGCGACGATAAAAACCACACCAATTACTTTGAATAAAGACATGCCACAACAGGCAAGCCAGTGATGACTGAAGGGCGATGGCATCGGTTTCGTCTTCGAGGACGGACAAAATTTGAGGTCGCGCTACGGCACATCGTTCGAGCCGCTGTGAGACCGACAATAGGGTACCTCTAGGAACTTCAGGTAGAAGAATGCCGTCGCTCATCTTTCTATTTTAGGGCTAAATCAGGGGTCGCTCTTGAGGCTGATACGCTAAGACTATGGCTTGGCTTCGTTGGTTCCTGCTTCCCCTTGAGGGTCTCTATCGACTCGTCGTGGCGCTCCGGAATCGAAGCTACGACCGAGAACCCCATCGATCCCATTGGGCTCCCCTGCCGGTGGTCTCCATTGGAAATCTGACGACGGGGGGAACCGGCAAAACACCCCTGACCCTCTATCTCGCTCAACAACTCCAAACCCAAGGTCTCCGCAATGTCGTGATCTCCAGAGGCTATCGCGGACACCTCTCAGGACCCGTAAATGTCGAATCTCATCATTCAGCTCAGGATATCGGAGACGAAGCGGTGCTCATGCATCATCGACTCGGCCCCGGCCGCGTCATCATCAGTGCCCAACGTCTGGCGGGGATTGAACTTGCTCATCAGCGCGACCCCCAACTCGATTTAGTTCTTCTGGATGATGCCTTTCAGCATCGTGCCGTGCATCGCGATCTTGATCTGTTAGTGGTAGACGGAAAGAATCCTTTTGGTAATGGCCACTGTCTTCCTGTCGGGCCGCTCCGAGAACCCGTTGAGAATGCACGACGAGCCCATCTGTGTGTCGTGACCCGGTCTTCCAGCTTCCATGATCATACGTTACTTAAAAACTGGTGGTCTCAGTGCGGTTCAAGCGGTCCTCAATTCTTTATTGACTTCGCCATCTATCAATTAAGGGGCTGGAATGTACCTCATGTCCTGAAAGGGGAAGAACTTCAACGCTCTTCTGGGTTCGTTTGGTCAGCCCTCGGGCATCCCGAAGCGTTTGAGACGGACCTTAAGCGCGCGGGACAAAAGATTGTCGGCTCAAAACATTTTCGCGATCACGCTAGCCTCTCTCCTTCTGGTCTGATCGAGCTAGCGAACCAAGCGACCTCTCTGGGGGCATCTTATTTAATCTGTACCGAAAAAGATGCAGTGAAACTTTCGGACGTCCATCGAACCGTGAGTAGTTTTCCAATTTATATCGCTGAACAAACGCTGACAGGTGGTGAACCTCTCGTTGAATGGATTCATCATCACTTGAAGCATCTCTAGACTGAGGTAACCTATTTCTCTACCTTCCGCGGGCGTAATTCAGCGGTAGAATGCCACCTTCCCAAGGTGGACGTCGTGGGTTCGATCCCCATCGCCCGCTCCAGGAGCTACGTTTTAGTATCAATGATTCCTACTTTCCCTTGACGTATCTCATCCGCCCGCATGATAACGGCTGTCTTTTGACTATCGGTCATGCGTGCTAAGTTTTTGACCTGAAGGCCCATGCGCGGGTTCTTGCTAAGTAACGACTCATGACGCATTAAGAAATCCCAATAAAGCGTCGTGTAAGGACAGGCCCGTTCACCCACTTTTAACTCGGGGTCATAGCGACAGCCTTTGCAGGGACCTCCCATACGCTGAATATACTTCCCCGTTGCTATATAGGGTTTACTCGCCATGAGTCCCCCATCGCCATATTGACTCATACCCAGCGTATTTGGTAACTCGACCCACTCCACAGCATCCACATAAACGGCTAGGTACCATGCGTGAACTTGTTGAGGCTGAACCCCCAACAAGAGCGCGTAGAGTCCCGTGACCATTAAGCGCTGAATGTGATGCGCGTAACCGTGAGCCAGTGTTTGCGTCAGGGCCTCATGAAGGCAGGCCATATCCGTGTGACCCGTCCAGAACCACTCGGGGAGATTGGCTTGGGCGTCCAAGGCGTTGAGGTGTGCGTAGTCAGGCATATTCATCCAGTAAATGCCCCGAACATATTCTCGCCACCCTAGCACCTGCCGAATGAAGCCTTCCGCACTTTGGATCGAAACAAGTCCCGATCGGTACGCTCCCTCTACAGCTTCAACTACTTCGCGTGCACTGATGAGTTTGAGATTCAACGCCGAGGATAGTTGAGAGTGATAGAGCCAAGGCTCACCGGGCCACATAGCATCTTCATAAGATCCAAATAGTCCCAAACGTTCCTTCACGAAAATCCGTAGGGCCTTAAGCGCCTGAGACCGGGTGACGGGCCATGCGAAGCTATCGAGCGTACCGGGATGATCCTTAAAACGAGTGTTCACCAGCGTGAGGACCTCGCGCGAAAGAGGATCTGGCTCGAAGGTAGTCCGAGTGGGAATTTTTCCGGGACCTTTGGCCCCAAATGTTTTCCGATTATCCTCATCGAAGTTCCATCGACCACCTTCAGGCTCGCCGTTCTCCATCAGAATATGGTGGCGTAGGCGTTGTTCTCGGTAAAAGTACTCGAGCCTCAAGGACTTACGTCCTTTGGCATACGTGATGAACTCCTCCACCGTCGAAAAGAAATGCCGGTCCTCGCGAATCTCTAAGGTGAGCGCTTGTTCTTCGACCACCGTTTTCAGTTGCTGAAGCACGCGCCAATCACCGGGCCTCGTCATTATGACGCGCTGGGGTTTCAGCACGAGGAGATCAGCGTGAAGTTTAGCTCCAAGGCTCCTTAAGTGAGCGGTGGCACTCTGGTCGTCAAGGCGGTGGTAGTGAAGGGGTCGGTTGGCTTGCTTCAGGGATTCAGCAAAGTGCCTCATGGCACAAAGAAAAACAGCAATTCGTTGCTTGCTCGACCAAACGTGGTTAGATTCCTCGTCAGCTTCCGCCATCCATACGGCGTCGCGTTGGTCATCAAACCCATCAAAGACTGAAGCTTCGAGGTCAAGTTGATCGCCTAGTACTAGGACTAAATGCCTTAGAGGACGCATAGATTCTTAAGATTAACCAACTCTTGTCACTCTTGGGGGTACTTCACGTGACGACTTGCCCGACAAGGCAAGGGAGATTGCTGGACACCGGCTAAGCTTAATCTTAATTATTTCAACTGTGGGTCTTTGAATCTAGGGAAAAGCCTCAGGCGAGGTGCTTGCTAACTATTTTCAGTAACGGCTCGCTTAAGCACTTCTATTTCAATTTTCAAGGCTTCGTATTCAGCGAGTTTAAGTCTGAGAAACTCTTTGGTCATGACTGTTTTCTTAGCGAGTCCCTTGGGGGTCAGGATATAGATATATCCCAATTTATTTTTGCTCTTTTTAAAATTCTGAATTTTCAAAAAACCTTTGTCCACAAGGGCTGCCAAGCAATAGTTGATGGCACCCAAGCTAATACCCACTTTTTCAGATAAATGACGCTGAGTAGTTTCCGGATTCGCGTGAAGTTCAAGCAAAACTTTGCAGTCAACTTCGAATTGCAATTTAGCTTGGCGACTCGACACGGATCATTCCTTAAAATTTAGGAAATAAAAGGTCTCTCATGTAGTTAGACCCTTGATGCGTAGGGAAAGTTCCCTAGCATGTATATATATATATATATTTCACCCTACTCGGGGTCTGTCAATAGTTATAGTTGCGTCACACTTGCGTCACAAATCTATTTCAATTTTGGACAATTTGATGACGCCATCAAAGTCCTTATCTGTACTGATATTTAAGTCTATTCATGGATAAATCGAATTAAACGCGATAAAAGTTTACGAAGATTTACCAGAGATAAGAGCTGGAAGCTAAAACATTTTGCTTCCCTGTGCGAACCGCGAAACTGAACCCGGAGCGGAGTGCGAAGCCCCCGTACTCTCCTTTTTTATTCAACGCAAGAAAACACACCTGTACATCTTTCAAATTATCTTTTCGAACGCGCGCCAGTTTTTCTACGACTGATCGGCAGGCTTTTTCGGGAGAAAGTCCCCGACGCATCGCTTCCACAATCGAGCTCGCACCCGCGACGCGAACAATATCTTCCCCCTGCCCGGTCGCCACAGCGGCGCCGATATCATTATCGACATAAAGCCCTGCGCCAATAATCGGAGAGTCGCCCACACGACCTCGCATCTTGTAAGCGAGTCCACTCGTGGTACACGAACCACTCAGATTACCGGATTGATCAAGGGCAATCATGCCAATCGTGTCGTGATTATTGGGACTCACAGGCGGTAAGGCAGTCGAGGAGCGCGAACGAGGTTGATAACCTGTCTTTTTAAGCCACGCTTCATAGCCTCGGGCGGAATCCGGTGACAATGCTCCCGATTCCAAGGGAAACCCTTCATCGAGGGCAAATTGCTGGGCGCCTTCACCTGCGAGCATCACATGGGGGGTCTTTTCCATCACCCGTCTCGCCACGCTGATGGGGTGTTTGATGCGCTCGAGAAACATCACACTTCCGCAATTGAAGTGATCGTCCATAATCGAAGCGTCGAGGGTGACACGACCTTCGCGATCGGGCAGTGCCCCGAGTCCCACGCAGCAATTAATTTCATCTTCGATGGTGCGAACGCCCTGCTCCACGGCATCAAGGGCTCTGCCCCCGTAGGAAAGAATTTCCCAGGCTTTTTCATTTGCACGCATCCCTGTATCCCAGGTCGAAAGCACGACCGGAGTTCGAGAAAAGTTGAAAGCATTCAGGGAAGTGCCTGTCGCTACGGCGGCCGTTGAAGCCAAGGCTCCAGAAATAAAGGTGCGTCGAGAAGTCGTCATTGAACTTCTTTAATGAGAACAAATGTTTTAGCGATCAATTGATCCCCTACGAGGGTACCGCTAACCGTGGCTTTTCGAATGGCTTGACAAAATCCATTCGCGGCATGGGCATCGCCAAATTGATCGATTGAAAATCCGGAAACCCAGTAGGTCTTTCCTTCCGGCTGTCGAATGGCCAAGGCGCAGGTATCCCCTTTCATGCCGAACTGACAGGTTCCACAACTGGCCTCGACGACTTGGTTTTTAAGGACCGGGGTTGGAGTTTGGCCGACGAGTACCGGGATCCCACCCAACATAAAAGAGATCAGACTTGTGCGCACGATGGACATCTTTGAGCCTCCATTACCTATCATCTTAAGTCTTTTTCGATGGCGTGATTCTTTTTTCATTTGTCCGGCCTGCATATTGTGGACAGTTTCGATCATGGGCTCCCGGCATCAACCCGAGGCTCATGAGAAATTCGCGCACGATCTCCGGACCCATAAAGTGGAAGGTGCTCTTAAAGAGACGAAGCCAGGTGGTGAACCTTGATCCACGATGGTGATCAAGCCAGGCATGAAAGGAGCCGAAGCTGGCTTTAAGTTTGAGTATCTGGCGAGCGTTATAGATGGCGGCATCAATTTTAAGACGATGGCGAATAATAGCAGGGTCTTGGAGCAGTCTTGCCCGGTCCTTAGATTGGTACCCCGCCACGCGTTCAAGATGAAAACCATCAAAAGCTCTGCGAAACCCGGTTTGCTTTCGCAGAATAATTTCCCAACTCAGTCCCGCTTGATTAATTTCAAGGACCAGCCGCTCCAACAGGGCTCGATCCGTGCGCACGGGACGTCCATAATGGTGATCATGATAGCGACGATGGACATGACGGAGGGGGAGCGTAGCCACCAATTGACAATAGGATTGTTTTTTCAAAGAAGAGCTCCGGGCAAAGTCTTTTTTTTAAGTAAAATGAAATTACCATGAAAATTCTACTCATGGGTGCCACGGGACTGACCGGTCAAAGTTTTTTAGCCTTGGCTCTCGCGCACCCCGAGATCACTGAGGTGGTCGCCCCGACCCGTCGCCCCCTTCCCGTCCATCCCAAGTTAATAAATCCCGTTATGGATTTCACAGCTTGGGATCTTCAAGCACCTTGGTGGGCCGCTGAGGCCTACGTTTGTTGCTTGGGAACGACCCTTCGCGCCGCGGGATCACCGGAAGCCTTTCGGCGGGTTGATTTGGATTGGGTTTGCCGACTGGGTGATCTAGCTAAGGTCCACCGTGTGAAAACTTTTTCAGTCGTCTCTTCTCTTAAGGCTTCCTCACAGTCCACTCATCTTTACCTTCGCACCAAAGGCGAAATGGAGGACTATCTGGTCGGTCTCCATTTAAATTCTCTCACTCTGATACAACCTTCTTTTTTGCGAGGAGGCTCACGCCCATCGTTTCGCTTAGGAGAGTTTCTTCTCTTGGCGGCGCTAGCGCCTTTTGCCTCTCTGATCCCAAAAACCTGGCGACCCATTTCCGTGCTTCAGGTAAGTCGGGCGCTCCTGAGGACCTGTCTTCAGTCGAGTCCCGGTATCCATCGCCTTCCCTCGAAGGATCTCCATGCGCTTCTTTAAATACGCGCTCCTCCTGGGATTAATTCCCCTCGCGGCGATGGCCCTTCAAGCTCCCGAGCAAGCGTCTAGGCCTACGTCGCCGGGGCCCTCCCTTATGAAGGAGGGGCGCTTTGTGAATACCGGTCAGACGCCTCATACCCGTCGAGAGGCGCCTAAAGTAATGGATCAGGCTGAAATGCTGATCAGTCGACTTTGGACCGGGGCTACCCGAAAGTCCGAGAAGACCGAGGAGGCTGTGTCTTCGGTGACGCCCGATTTATCTTTTTTAAAGTCTAATCATCATCGCCCAAGTTTTACGTGGTTGGGTCATGCGACTTGTTTGGTACAAATGGGAGGTCAAACGCTTTTGACTGATCCCCATTTTTCAGAGCGCGCGTCGCCGGTATCGTTTATGGGGCCCCGTCGCCTTTTTCCGTCTCCCATCAGTCTGAAGGATCTGCCTCATATCGATGTGGTGGTGATTTCCCATTCTCACTATGATCATTTAGATCTTCCAACGCTTCAGGCACTCGCGCAGCAATCCGGGGGCTCCCCCCTGTTTCTTGTTCCCCTTGAACTCAAAGCCTGGATGCATGCGCAGGGACTCACCCGCACCGAAGAGCTCGATTGGTGGCAGACCCAAACTCACCAAGGCGTCCGCTACACCCTGGTTCCCGCCCATCATTGGTCGACGCGAACGCTTTGGGATCGCAACAAAACCCTTTGGGGAGGATGGGTGGTCCGCAGTGACGATTTCAAATTCTATTTCACCGGAGATACCGGCTATTCCGACCTCTTTCCTCAGATTGCAAGTCTGGGACCCTTTGATGTATCCGCCATTGCGATTGGTAGCTATGAACCCCGCGGATTCATGAAAGTCCATCACATCAATCCCGAAGAAGCCGTTCGCATTCATCAGGAGGTGGGCTCGCAACTTTCGATCGGTATCCATTGGGGAACCTTCCGTCTTTCTTCGGAAGCACTTTGGCAGCCCCCGCGTGATCTCGAGCGCGCGCTCGAACAGCATCGCTTAGATGCTAAGACCTTTATCACCATCCCTCCGGGAGAAACGCTTCACTTTCCTCGCCGATGACCCTAGCGCAAAGGAAGGCGCTTACCTTGCCGATCGTAGGTAACTTCCCACATCGACGCTGGAGGCCAAGCCCCACTGGGCAGTATTTGATTTTGTCCGTTCACCGTGAAGCGAAAGTTTTGTGGTTGGGTACTTCGAAGTTTAAATCCCGAACGAAAACGCCTCAGCACGGTCTGCTGCGGGGCGAGTGTGAGGGTGATCGGCTTCGCAAGTTCGTCCATAATCATATCGATTTGAACGGGGGACAGCGCTGTAATTTGAAGGACCGTGAGGTCTTGAATCGGCTTTGCGTCATATTCCCCGAGGACCGGTAACGGGTCTCCATTCGTGGAAGGCGGAGTGACTAAGGAGGCCCGGGGGTCAGGAGGCGTTGAAAGGACGGGGGGTGTAGACTTTTGCTTCTGTCCAATGAATTTACCGGGGAAAAAAAGAGAGACCGCCACCACCGTCGTCAGCAAGAGGGCACCGAGGCGAATCACTTTTTCGCGAAGCGTGATCGGAACGATTTCGCCGACCGCTTTAGGATCCTGAAAAGAGGGAAGGACTTCGAAAGCGTCCCAATGATCTTCGGGTCGGAAGTGTAAGAATTCCGCGACCTGTCGAGCTAAGGGTTTGGCGCGGCCCGTCGGGAGGAGATGCCATTGATCTTCTTCCATGGCTTCCAAAAGGTTCATCGAAATATGAAGTTGCTGAGCCACGTCATCCAAGGACAAACGAGAAGCCAGTCGGGCTTCTCGGAGTAACGTACCGAAGGATGTAATTTTGACCCGCTTGGTGTATTGCATCTGTAAAAGCATGCGGTGTTGCAAAAGGGCTTGTTGCTGAAAAAGTTGCTGACCATCTACGAGGGTGACCGGGATACCCTTGGCCCACTGCTCAAAAAGGGTGGTCTCTTTATAGGCCCATTCCATAGCCCACTTCAGCGATCCGGTCATCGCCGCCAGATGATCGGGGAATGGGAGCGGATCGCGCGATTTCATTCCCAAGGATGTGGCTTGAACGACCCCCACCGGGGCGAGCAGCTTCATCTCTTTCACGGATAGAGGCTGTCGGCGACTCACTTGTAAGAAAGGTCGTCTCATTTTTTTTAGAGACTGACAGCAAATGGTCGCCACAGCCCCGTCGCCGAGGACCACCACAGGGCCCTGCGCCAGTTGTGTCAATGCATCTTCAAAAGCTAATTGGTCCGTATTGGCATGACGCCAAATATCCCCCCATGTTCGTTTCCAGGCGGTATTAGCAATGGTGGGTAGTCCTAATAATTCTGAGAGGGTCCTTTTGAGCGGTGTGGTAATACTGAGACCCTGAATTTCTAAACTCTCCATGGCGAGTCGAGCTTCTTTGGGGTCGTGGGTCTCGAAAGGGATATAGGCAATATTTTTTTCTTCGAGCGCAAATTGATCCGCATGAAATTGAAAACCCTTGGAATGCAAAATCGGTTCGCCCATCAACCCTGCGACGACCGTCTCTTCGTTCATCCGCTCGCAGCCCATCATCCGGCATTGATCGAGTGAGGGTTGACTTTTGACCGCGGGGGTCTGCCCCGGAGGAGCGACATAGACAAATGAACCTCCCCAATGGCGTTGGAGATAACGACTCGGGAGTCCCTTAGGACCTAAGAGAAATGCGGAGAGCACGACGGCTTCAGCCCGAGCTTTCTCGAGGATCTTTTTCACCGAGGCATTGTCCGAGAGCGTCTGAGCGACCCCAACCCACTTAAAAGCATCCCCCTCGGGGCGATCTCTAAATCGATCCCGAAGATCCATCACGCCCGCCGGGACATGAACCGAGCGCAGCAGCGAGGTGGGGCCAGCGGCGTCCCACCAAGACGGGAGGGGTCGGTCCCACTCGAAGTCCATCCATTGAGGGTGGGCTTCGTAGGCAATGCGCAAAAAGCGAACGCGTTCTGCTTCTTGGTCATCGGGCCATTGACCCCCTTCACTCATTCGGCGACAACTCACCACACAACGACCGCGCAAATCACGAACGAGTTGACTAGGGTTTTCTTTAGGAAAGAGATCCAGTCTTAATTCGGGCAACACATCGTGACCCAGTTCGTGGGTATAGCGAAGCGCGGAGGACCAATCGGGATGCGTCAGTGTGACGCAATAAAAAGGAAGGGGATTCATGGTCGGAGCTGTTTACTTTCTTGCCAAAAAGATTCCAACTGATCGAGAGAACAGGCGGCTACGCCTCCAAAAGGTTCGGCGAGGCGCTCCACTTCTTGAAACCGTCCTTTGAAGCGAATCATTTGCAAGCGAAGGGCTTCGCGGGGATCGATACCCTGCTTCCGAGCCCATTGGACAAGGCTAAAAAGGACATCTCCGAGTTCAGCCGTTTGACGTTCTGGCGAGGTTTCGTTTTGAAGTTCACGTAATTCCTCTTCGACTTTCTTCATCACGTCCTCAGCGGTCGCCCACTCAAAACCGACGTCCGCGCATCGTCGACCGATCTCGCGCGCCTGATCTAAGACCGGAGCGTCATCGGGAATATGATCTAAGAGAGACTTCGAGGGTGGGCCTTGAAAGTCAGAGGGTAAATCACGGGGCATGACTTTAGTGTAAAGGCAAAGCCTAAAAACTAGTCCTCGTTATCCGCGAGTTTATCGGCTTGCTCGTCGAGATGCGCCATGAGACGTTCGGCCAATGCTTCATCTTCAAGCGCCACATAATTTTCACCTTTGACTTCAAAGATTTCGAGATTCATACTCGAATCGTCTTCTGCTGCTTCGGACTGTTGGGCTTCCAATTCTTCTAAGGGGACCATGATGCAAAAGGGTCGGCCTTCAAAGGTGATTTCCTCTAGAATGACGAATTCTTCCTTTTCGCCTTGATCGTCCACGAGCTCAACGACCTCCACTTCAATAGAATCATCGTCTCCGATGGGTTCTTTCTCGTGGTCATCCGGCATAGGGCACATGGGCACTCCCAAAGGTGAACATTTAGACTATCCAAGGGGGGAAGTCTTGGGTAGTCCTAGAGTTGACGAGGGCGGACGGGCTTAGGAACTCGAGGGATGTCGGTGGTCACATTCGACCCACGCCGAAGTCTGATCGGTATAGAATTCTTTTTTCCAAATAGGTAGTTGGGATTTAATCGTGTCCATCAGCCACATGGTGGCTTGAAAAGATTCTTTGCGATGGGCACTGGTACATCCGATGACCACGGAGGTTTCGGTAATCGGCACTTCTCCCATTCGATGATGAATCATGCACTCCGTTAATTGAAAGCGCTGAAGGGCGTCCTCGCGAAATGTCATGAGCATCTCGTTCGCCATAACTTCGTAGGCCTCGTAGAATAATTTGATGACGGTTCGGCCTTCATGATGATTGCGCGCGCGACCTTCAAAGATCACCACAGCCCCCGCAGTGGGGTTCTTGAGGGCCGCCCGAAGTTGGTCAACCTTCAGGGGCTCGGAAGTTAATAAAATTTTAGGAAAGTCCATAAGAGGCTCGATTATCAACTTACACTGAACAGAGGAAGCGGGTGGAATCAAAATGACGACGCGCACTTATCAACTCTTCACGGACGGGGCCTGTCTCGGCAATCCCGGTCCAGGCGGTTGGGCCTCCATCCTTCGCGAGGGCGAGGGTTCGGACGTCATTCGAACGGGGGGCGAACCCTCCAGTACGAACAATCGTATGGAACTGTTGGCGGTGATTGAAGCGCTCGAGAGCCTCCCTGAGCCCAGTCGAGTGACGATTTATTCCGACAGCGAGTACGTTCTTAAAGGATTGAGCGAGTGGATGCCGGGATGGAAAGCCAAAGGATGGAAAAAAGCGGACGGTAAAACGGTGATGAATCTCGATCTCTGGCAGCGTTTGGACGGTCAATCCAGCCGACACCAGCTCACCACCCATTGGGTTAAAGGTCATGCCGGTCATCCCGAGAATGAACGCGTGGACTTTTTAGCGAATACCGAAGCGCAACGTTGGGCGCATTCTTCCTAAATCAGTCGGGGCAAGAGTTTTGAACGGAGCTCTTCCATGAAGGTTTGGTGATAGGTTTTCCATTGCTCGTGACCTTCGGGTCCTACGACATTCGCCACGACCAGGCAGGCGGTCACGGGGACTGACAGACGGTGACACGCTGCAAAAATAGCTGCCGCTTCTAAATGTTCGACCTCACCGAACGAAGCTAACTCTTGGGCGCCCGATAGACTGTGGGTAATGGCAGGAGGACAGACGGCCCGCACTCGAGGAAAAGCCTCGAGAGACCAACTTTGAGGCCAGAGCAGGATTTCTTCAGGCGGATGGAAGCTGTCTCCCGAAACCTCTCCTAGACTTCGAGTCGTTGCTTCGCAAATCTCGACAATCGTTCCCAAGGGATACCGCTCAAGGTCAAAAGCGCCGCAGGTTCCAATAAATAAAACGCGCGCGCCAGGATGATGCTGCAGCAAGGCTTGGACGGTCAATCCCGCTTCCATCCCTCCGATCCCGGTCAGCTGCGCTGTCCATCCCCGGGGGGGATCGTTCAGCCACGGGCCTAATTCAGGCGGGAAAGCTCCCAGTAGATAATTCACTCTAGCTCCCTTGATCTTCTATTTTCACACAAAGACGATTAAAAAACCGAGGCGGTCTCTTCAGTTAAACTAAATATAAGAAATTCCGATACTCTTTCGTTCTTCACGTTCTAGGAGCTCTATGCGTTTCATGAAATCTCTAGGCATCTTCATACTTCCCGTCATGCTTCAGGGGCAATCTACTAATCCTTGGTCCAATGCGCCCGCCACAGGGGCTTGGAATTTCAATGCCGGTTTAGCCTCCATTGTTACCTCGGCTTACCAGGGAACGGGTGGTTCTCAAGTCCGGGTCGTGCCTTATTTTTCCGCCCGCTACGGACCCTTTGTTTTTTCGCCGATTGAAGGATTGGGCGTCCGTCTCCGATCCGGCGATCGATGGTCTTACGGGGCGTTCATCGGAGCTGGCTTTGATAAACGCCGAGAGGCAGACTCGATTCAGCCCGAATTAAGGCTCAATGCCATCTATGATTTGGGCACGTGGGATGCGGGCTTCTCGGTCAAGCAACGCTTGGGCAATACGGAAAACCGAGGGCTCTCTTTGGAGGGTGATCTTCGTTACACCTTATGGGAAACCCCCGATCTTCGATTGCGCTCATCCGTGCTCGTTGCGTGGATGGACGAAACCTATGGTCGAAATATTTTTGGGACCGGCGCGGGCTTGAAGAGTATTGGTTTGAATATCAACGCTTTTTATACCCTGACCCCTCGATGGTCATTTATTGGAATCATGGGTTTATCCCAACTCCAAGGAGAAGCTAAACGCAGTCCCTTAGTCAATCGAACGGACAAAATGACGGCCGTCGTAGGGGCTATTTACCAATTTTAGAGACCGGTTGTTCTACCACTAAAACCCGATCATGGCCGTTCCAATCGTGACTCGTTTCAACATGAGACCAACCGATCTCGCGCGCCAAGTGCTTAAGTCGCTCTGCCTGACCCGCCCCGATCTCGAGAATCATGAGGGGGACTGAACGATGTTTACCTTCTCGCAGGAGTCGTTCTTCCAAAGCATAGCCCTCTTCGGGTGCGTAAAGTGCTAGGGCTGGCTCGAAATGCAATTCAGGTTGTAGCTGATCTCGCGTTAGGGGACTCACGTAGGGAAGATTAGAAATCACTAGGTCCACCGGATCTCCATGCGCTTGCAACAAATCTCCTTCTACGAATTGAAGGGAAACGTGATGATGAAGGGCATTCTCTTTTGCACACGCCAGGGCCTCGAGACTAACGTCAGAAGCCATGAGGGTCCATTGGGTCTCAAGCGCAAGCGTCACAGCAATAATGCCACTCCCGGTGCCGACATCCCATACCCGGATCGGCGTCTCGGCCGGTCGTCGAGCCAAGGCTTCTTCAATGATGAGTTCCGTCTCCGGTCGTGGAATTAAAACACGAGGATCGCACCGGAACGGTCGATTGCGAAACAGGGTCCCACCCCACAAATACTGACAAGGCTCTCTTCTTTTTCTTCGCTCAAGCCACGTGTGAAATCGCTGCTGGTCGTCTCGATTGACCGGATCTTCGCCGTGAAGCGTGAGCCAAGCTTGATCTCGTTTGAAGCCATCTTCGAGCCAAAGCCGTGCTTCGGCCCGAGCTTCCTCGGGCGTGGTGAGAGCCTCCAGCGTCTCGAGGAGACGTCGATGAAGATGATCCCAATCCATTAGGACTTCATCAATTGTTCAGCGACCTTTGCACTGGACTGAGCCACCTGCTCGTGGAGAGAAGCGCCGTGACTATCCATCGTGACCACGACCGGAAAATCTTTGACTTCAATGACCCAAAACGCTTCGGGGCTTCCGAATTCTTTCAGCTTGTGCACTTCGACCACCCGCTCGACGCACTCGGCTAATAAGGTGCCGGCGCCTCCGGTGGCATGAAGATAAACGGCGCCTGTAGCTTGAAGACCGCGACTGGTTTGCGCCCCCATCCCACCTTTACCGATCACCCCTCGGACTTGGTAATGCCCAATCACATCAGCCTGATAAGGCTCTTCGCGAATACTCGTTGTGGGTCCGGCGGCAATAAAAGTCCACGACCCATCAGGGTGCTGTTGGACCACGGGGCCGCAATGATAAATAACCATGTCTTTCAGTAAGGGTTTGAGCCATTCCGGCTTTTCCTCTTTCATGTACTTGTGGCCTACGTCACGACTTAACACCAATCGACCACTCAACAGTACTTCATCGCCCACCTTGAGTTGACGAACCGTAGCTTCTGAGAGAGGAGTCGTTAGATGATGTACCATGGTGGCCTAATTAAAATGAGGACGACCCTGCGTGTCTAACGTCAAGATGCGACGACGCGAGGACCAACACATATAAGAAATCGAAACAAAGAAACTAGCCGGATGTCGGTAGAGTTCATCAATGAAGAGTCCTAGGACCGTCGTCTTGCCGCCATACCCCATGGGCCCAATACCTAACGTATTAAGATCCCGGGTGAGATCGGCCTCTAGTTGAGTCAGAGCTGTGTGCGGATGCGGCGCTCCCAACGTGCGCATGAGCATAGCCTTGCTGTGCTCATAGCCCGTCACCCGATCGCCGCCAATCGCGACGCCTAAAATACCGGGGGAGCAACCCTGGCCTTGAGCTTTCATCACGGCATCGATAATACATTTTCGAACCCCCGAGATATCCCGACCTGCGCCCAGATGGACATCCGGTAATCGATATTGGGCGCCGACATTTTCACATCCGCCCCCTTTCAGCATCAAACCCACTTCGAGCTCAGGACGATCCCATTCCTCAAAGTGAATAACAGGATGACCTTCGGCAAAGGGATCGAGATTCGTCCCTGTATTTTTTCCCGAGAGACTCTCCACGCAATTGGGACGGAGCCACACGCGCTCCGTGCCTTCGACGACCGCCTGACGAATCTGGTGTTTAAGGGCGAGCTGAGAAAGTCCCGTAGGATGTTTAACGTAAAAAATAATCGTGCCCGTATCTTGACACAAGGGCGTGACATGCCCATCGGCTAATAAAATATTTTTAACCATGTCGTTCAATGTATTGAAGGCACGCGAATCCGGAGACTCTGCGTCGCGACCCCGCACCAAGGCGTCAATGACATCTTGAGGAAGACGCGATGAGGTGCGACGAATCAGTTCAAGAACGGCAAGATGAAAACCAGCCAAAGTAGGATCCTTGAATTGGAAGGCCCAATCTTTAGGTAAAAGCGATTTGTCCTCAACAACCTGCTGAGACGTCAAATGGGGCAGAATGCATTCCGACATGATTCCCTTTTGAGTGAGCTTCCTTTTCTATTGTCTCCCTGTCGTCCGCGAGACTCAAGACCGTGTTTCCCGAGTGCCCTTAACGAGCCCATGCGCGGGAGAGCGCGATGGTCAGATCTAAAAGCGGCGTCCGGGCTCCGGCAAGGGCGAGGCCTTTGATGTCCCGATCACACTGGGACAATTTGTGGAGCAGCGATTGGACATCTTGGAGTCGTAGGCGAGTGCCGACACGACGAATATCTTCGATCAAGAACGCTTGGCGAGGACTGAGGCCTAAGAAATCCGGAAGGTCTTGGGGGGCAATGCGTTGCGCTTGGGCTTCTAGGTAGCGGGCCACGCGTTCAACTTCGAGGCGAGCTTGTCCGAGGAGTTTCACGGGCTCTTCTTTGTCGTCAAAAGATTTCTGAAGGGCTTCAAGCGCGGCTGAGAGGTGGCCGGACTTCCATGCCTTACTCCAGGCAAATCCACTCTGAGCTTCCAGACGAAACGTCACGTGCTGAACTTCGACCATTGAAACCGTTCGGGAGGTACAGACTAAATCGAGCACTTCAAGGGTTCGACGGATCAGCGCGGGATGAGGACCCACTTGTTGAATCAAGAATTGCGCGGCGTCGAAAGGAAGTTTCAAACCGAGTGTTTGGGCTAACTGCTGAGCGAAACCGGGAGCGTCCTTGGGGGCGAGTTCACCCACTTTATGGACACGACCTTCTTTGATCCACTGGGTCCAGGGAGCCCGACCGAGCCCACGCCCCTTCGCTTCCGTGATGGTCCCAAAGGCCACGCCTAGGAAACGTTGATGGGTCGGTGGATTCTGGAGCAATCGTGCCATGGCTTCCGGAATCTCTTTTTTCAGCAACAAATCTCCTAGGGAGGGCGCGATCACGGCCACGGTATCCGCTCCCATGGGAGGCGGTTCATTCAGGGCTTGAAAAATATCCGCCCAGGTCGCTTGTTCTGAACACACCCGCAGTCCGAATTCACCCCAGGTGGCATCCACATGCTTCGCTTTCCAGTTTGCGATGAGGCGCTGACGTTCATCAGCATCCTCACCATGAATCAGAGCAAAGGTATGTTCGGCCCAGGTTGACATTGCGCCCTAACGTGCTTCAAGAAATTGAATAAGGAAACTTTGTGAGAAATCTTTGGAGAGCGATCGGAAGGTTTGATCTTCGGTATTAATAAAATTCAAAAAATTCTGATCGACACGATATTGGTTCGAAAATGTAAGACCCCGACGTGAGAAGACAATGGTTCCCGTTTTTCGATCCACCAAATCCAACGAGGCGACGATCACCACTTCCACGCGCGTAGGAGAACCCGCGCTACTCGTCGTAAGCCCCTGCCCTAAGTTAATGGACAAGGAACGGGTATCCCAGCGATCAATGTTCCCTCGAAGAATCCATTGCGATTCATTGGGGTTCTGGGCCAGTTTCCATGGCGTGGACTTCGTAATTTGGTACCGCAAGGCTTCGGTGAAAAGACTCTCGATGCCTTGGCGTGAGGTGGCATTGGTGAAGGTCGTAACCTCCACTGTATCGCCCGGAGGAATGAGGTCGTTGCGTTGAGGCATACGATCGAGTCGCTGATAGCCACAACCCATTGCTAAAAGACTGGTCAGAAGGAGGATTTTTTTAATCACGGTGTGTAAATCCCTACGTACGGTAAGTTACGAAAACGTTCTTGGTAATCTAATCCATACCCCACCACAAAATGATCGGGGATTTCAAAGCCAATAAAGTCGGGGTGAATCGGGAACTGGCGTCGAGAAGGTTTATCTAAGAGGGTGCAGATCTTGACCTCTTGGGCACCTCGTTTGAGTAAATATTCTTTAATTTCAAACAGCGTTAACCCGGTGTCCATAATATCGTCCACTAAGATGATGGAGCGATGCTCGATGTTGGCGGTGAGATCTTGGCGAATGTTGAGTTTGCCCGAACTAGTCGTGCCCGTCCCGTAACTGCTCACGTGCATGAATTGCATTTCAAGGTCGATGGTCATCGCACGGGCTAAGTCCGCATAGAAAGGGACGACGCCTTTGAGCAAACCGAGAAGAATAGGGAACTGCCCCTCATAGGCTTGACTCAACTGCTGACCCAGTTCTTGGACACGCTGGTGCAGAACTTCAGCGGTCATCAGGGGCTTTAACGAGGTGACCATAAGTGTTTCCTTTCCAGGCCTTACATCGAGGCCTTCTTAGGGCTCAACCCTAGGAAGATTATAGGGTCTAAGGACTATGAGGGATATAGTGCCCATCTTTTGAAGGCCCCCACTTGGTATCTTCACATTATGAGTTCTGATTCCTACCCATCCGGGTCTTATCATGGCCCCGAAATCAATGATTGGGTTCGTCGCGCCCAGGCCGGCGATCAAGAAGCTCTTTCTCAACTCATTCAGCGTTTCTCACGCGACGTCTACGGCAAAGCTTTTTCGATCCTCAAAAATCATCACGATGCCGATGATGTCGTCCAAGAGACTTTTTTACGTGTCTTTAAAAGTCTTTCAGGGTTTCGATTTGAATCGTCTTTTCGAACCTGGCTCATTACCGTTACGATTCGCCAATCTTTGAATCATCTGACGCGTAAACGAAGCATGGATACCAGTCTTGATGCGCACGCTGAAGCCCTTGGAGAACACCCGGCCCTTCTCCAAGCCGAAACTCAATTCGACCAAGCGCTGGACGAGGAACAACTCATGCTTTTACGAGAAGCCCTGACGCAACTCCCTCCTCGCCAACAAGAAGCCCTAAGGATCCGACTTGAGACGGGTAACAACTATGAAACCATCGCTCAAGCAATGGGCACCTCGGTCGGAAGTGTTAAATCGCACATCCATCATGCCATTCGTCACCTTAGTCAGTCCCTCGGAAAACCCAAAAAATGACGCTGATCTCCCTCACCTGTGAACAATTCCAAACTCTTTTGGAACAAGACCCCTATGCCTGGACGACCGAGATTCAATCTCATCGGGCCTCGTGTGCCTCCTGCCGTATTGCGCACGTCCTGCTACTGGCCGAAGCGGATCCGCCCGCCCATCTTACTGACACGGCTAAGCCGGATCATTATTTTCAAGAATTGGCGATGCGCGTCGTCCGCCAACTACCGCCCTCACCGCCTCAACTTCATCGATCGCTTCCGATGGCTGATTGGCGAAGTTGGCTCGCTCCCGCCGCCGCCCTTCTTCTCGTGACATTCGGACTCCAGGTACTGGAACCGGTGGGATTAGGGCAAGGTCATGAAGACGCTTCGCTGGTCGCGACCTCCCTAGAGACGCCGATCTTACTTGAGGAAAGCCTCTCTTCTGATCCGTTCAGCCCAGACTGGCTCCCGACGGAGTTCGATTTAACCCATTCGGACGAACTTTCAACCTTTCTTTATTATTTCGACTCTAAGGAAGTAGAAGCCATTTGGGCCGAGCTCGACTTGACCGACCTGAATGACTTCGATCTTCCTTAATCGTTCACCCTTTCCTCTTTGATAAGGAGCTTTATGATTTCTCTTCTTCTCGTACCCGCCGCCTTCGTGGTGATCCAAGACGCCAACCGGCCGCCAGAGCCCCCGCGAGCCGCCCCAGGTAATAGGGGTGAAAGAAGGGGTCAAGGCATGGGTCCTCAAGGACGGGGTGATCTTCGAGGAAAAATGCGTCAAGCCCTCATGAAACGAATGCAAAAAAGTCTCAACCTGACCGATGCCCAAGTGGCTTCCATGGAAAAAAAGATGGCGGCGCATGAAGTTGAAATGAAAGGCTTCAATGACAAAATCGAAGCCCTCCAACCTAAGATTCAAAACATTATGAAGGGCTCCGGATCCCCTGAAGAGAAGAATGCTAAGTTAAAGCCCCTCGTGGACGAATGGTTTGCCCTTCGTCATGAGCGCGATATCGTGAGTCGAGCCAAGTTTGAACAAAGTTTTCGAACGGGTCTTGACCCCATGCAGCAGATACGTATGACCATGGGCATGCAAAAATTTCGCGATGAGTTGAAGAACCGACTCGAAGACCGTATGCAACCCCGCCGTCCCGGTATGGACGGTCCCGGTAGGGGCCGAGGCATGGACCCTCGAGATCAAGGTGGCATGAGCCAAGGCCCTGGAAAAGGCTGGAGGCTTCGCCAACAATAACGTCCTCGCACTCAATGGCTATAAAAAAACCGCGCGCTCTAGTGCGGTTTTTTATAGGTGACGGGGGTGTACGAGTTGAGCCCAAATACTCGGGCTCAGACTTTCGGCCCGAACTTGATCCGAGAGCCCCTGCGCGGCGAGAGCTTTCATGAAAAGGGCTTCGTCTCTTTGGCCTTGCCAATTGTTGCGGAGCGTTTTGCGTCGATGCGCAAAGGAAATATAAAGCCAATCGAGTAAGTGTTGACGTTCTGTCAATGTCAACGATGGGTGGCGCGGTTGAATCGATAAAACGACCGAATCTATTTTAGGAACGGGCCAAAAGGATCCGGCTTTGAGCTGAAGTAGGACGTGTGCATCAGCACATAATTGCAGGAGGATCGATAGGGGTCCGTAGGATTTCTCACTGGCTTCACCCAAGAGTTTGTCACCCACTTCTTTTTGGAACATAAACACAAGGCGATCCCAAGGGATGTCTTCGAGGAGAAAACGAGTCAAGATCGCGGTCGCCGCATTGTAAGGAAGATTACCGACCACGGTAAAGGGTCCCCGGGAGGGGATCGGGAGCGATAAGGCATCCCCTTGGTGGACTTTAAAGTGCTTCACCGATTGAAAAGTGGTTTCAAGATACTGTCGATGCTCCGGATCCATTTCAATGGCGTGAACACTTCGACCATCCTGCAGGAGGGCTTGGGTTAAGGCTCCGCGTCCTGGACCAATCTCTAAAATTTCGGGGGCTGGGCTCTGAAGGGCTTCTTGGACAATCTGCGCAATCGCCGAAGGATTCACTAAATAATTTTGTCCAAAGGATCGTTTGGGTGACGGAAGATTCATGAAGGCAGATTAACACTCAGCGCGAGCCTTCGCTCAGCCAAAGTGTATAGGATCTCGATCGAGGGAGACTCCTTTGAGCGATAAGATGTCCACCTGGTGAAGAGCGGCCGATAAATGACTCCGCTGCGCAGCACGAACGAGAAGCTGCATATGAAAACGATCCTGCATACGAAAGATAGGCGCTGGCAAAGGGCCTAAAATCCTTAAATCAGGAAAGGCTTCAAGCTTCTTTTTCAGGTCAATGAGCAGCGTGCGGGCTTCGTCGGGAGTTTTAGCATCGGAACGAAAGAGGGCCAACGCATAGAAAGGAGGATAGGCGACACTTTCGCGAAAAGGAATTTCAGTGTCTGAAAATTGAATGAAATTCTGATCGAGTGCACTTCGAATAGCGTGATGTTCGGGGGAGTAGGTCTGGAGAATGACGGTCCCCACGTTCTCGGCTCGTCCGGCTCGTCCCGCGACCTGAGTCAGGAGTTGGAACGTATGTTCGGCGGCACGAAAATCCGGTAATTTAAGTCCCATATCGGCATTGAGAATACCTACGAGTGTTAGGTGGGGGAAATTATGGCCCTTAGCAATCATTTGGGTTCCGATAATCAGATTGAACTCACCTTTTTCGGCGGCCATCAGTTTCGACTCCAGTTGACCGCGCCGGGAAGTGGTATCGCGATCAATGCGGAGGATCCGGGCTTCCGGGAAATGGGTCTTCATCAATTCTTCAATCTGTTCTGTCCCTTCTCCAACCCCTTTGAGGTGAGGTTCAGCACACGCAGGGCAGACTTCGGGAGGCGTGACTTCGTAATGACAGAGGTGACAGCGAAGTCGAAAAGCTTTTTTATGATACGTCAGGGTGATGCTGCAATGAATACACTCGACAGTCTTTCCACAAGATCGACACATCCAAAAGTTTTCCCAGCCCCGACGGTTTAAAAGCAACATGGCCTGCTCTCCCCGATCCAAAGTGGCTCGGAGACCTGTTAATAAACGCTGCGAGAAGATGGTTCGCTTGCGGTGTTCACGATATTCTTCTCGGAGATCAACGACGTCCACGGTGGGGAGCTGCGATCCTGCCGGGCGCTCCTTGAGGGTGTGTAAACGATACCGTCCTTGCTGCGCCGCTACCCAACTTTCCAAACTAGGCGTGGCTGAGCCCAAGATAATGGGGCAACCTTCGAGCTGAGCGCGTTTGATGGCCAAGTCACGCGCATGAATACGGGGATATTCTTCACTCTTGTAGGAGGATTCATGTTCTTCATCGACAATAATCAATCCCACATCATCGATCGGGGCAAACACGGCGTTACGGACCCCCACAAAGAGTTGAATTTCTTTTTGAAGCGATCGAATAATGTCGGATTGACGCTCCGATGCATTCAATCCGGCATGACCTACCCCCACGACACCCGGAAAAGCGAATTCTAAGCGCGCTAAAAGTCTTGGGGTCAAACCAATTTCAGGCACGAGCCATAAAACTCGCTTTCCTTGACTCAAAACTTCCTTAGCGCATTTTAAATACACTTCAGTTTTGCCGGATCCGGTGACGCCATAGAGCAAGTGGACCTTGAAAGCATCGAGTGAGATTTGAGATCGCACTAATTCTTGTTCAGCATTAAGGGTCACGGCCGGGAAAGACTCTTCAGCCCGCTGTTGGGACAAGGTATCTCGTCTTTTTAATCGAATAATGAGATTTTTATCTTCAAGGGTCTGTAAAACCGATGTTCCGACCCCGGAACGAAGCATGAGTTCATCCTCGGAGAGAATGCCTTGGTTCTCATCAAGGCACTGTAAGACTTTTCGCTGCTGTTCGGTCGATCGACCCATCGGTAAAAGGTCGGTTCGGTAGACTTCACTAACCCCAACGCCCCGACGTTCTTCAGAATGGAAAAGAGTCGGGAGTTTTAAAGAACCGGATCGCCATTGCAACCCCAACGTTTGTAATTCAGACCAATGCCCTTGATCCCGAAGCAAAGCGAGGGAGCGTCCCCCGGCAATCGGTTCATCCCAACGCGCACGTAAGGTATTCGACATGCACAAGGGCATCAGAGAAGCCGGTGTACAGGCATAATAGTCGGCGGCGAATTGCATCAAGGACCAGACTGCGTCCGGAACAAGCCGGAAGGGATCAATGATTTCTTGAATGGGTTTCAATTTCACCGTAGGCGGTTGCGGGTCTCGACCTTCAATGACCCCGATCGCACTTCCCGTTCGCAAGGGTACTTGAACGCGAAGTCCGCTCTCAAGACCCTCGGGCGCCTCGTAAGTTAGCGGAGGAATCGGGCGGTTGATTTGGACACGTGTTGGAATCATAGCGGAAAGGATAGACTATCAATATATGTATGTCTTAGGACTCGAAAGTAGCTGCGACGACTGTTCCGCGTCGGTCTTAGAAGAGACCGCGGGAGGACCTATCGTACGCTCTTTGGTCCGCAAAGGGCAAGATAACGTCCATGCTCCTTATGGGGGGGTGGTGCCTGAACTCGCTGCCCGAGAGCATCTCGTCCAAATTCGTGGGGTCATTGAAGAAGCTTTGCGCCAAGCCAATCTTTCCATCACTCAGATGGATCGCATTGCGGTGACTCAAGGACCGGGCTTAGTCGGTTCTTTGCTTTGTACCCTCTCGGCCGCCAAGGCGCTCGCATGGCAACATCGTATTCCTCTCGTCCCCGTCCATCACATCTTGGGCCACCTCAATGCGGCGCGTATTGCCCATCCCGATCTTCCTATGCCGGCCTTGACACTCATTGTGAGCGGGGGTCATACCCATCTCTATCTTTCTCGGCACTGGACCGACCTTCAATTGATTCAAAAAACACGAGATGATGCTGCGGGTGAGGCATTTGATAAAACCGCTCGCATGCTCAACCTCGGATATCCCGGTGGACCCATTGTCGATAAGTGCGGACAAAAGGCTACACGGTTAGCTCCCACTTTTACCGCGCCTAAATTTTCAGATGGTCGCGCGTCCTGGAGTTTTTCCGGTTTAAAAACAGGTGTTCGCCAACGCCTTCTTGATCAACCTGCACTGACGGAAGGAGGGGTCGACGATCCCAACGTCCAAGCCCTGTGTCATCGACTGCAAACCACGATTGCCGAATGGTTACTCGCTCCCCTCGCGGAGTACGCTCATCACTATCAAGTGAAGAGTCTTATCGTGAGTGGCGGAGTGGCCTGCAACAGTGAACTGCGAAAGCAGTCTCAGGCCTTCGCCACGGAACTCGGTCTCGCGCTCGCGATTCCCGAACCCCGTTACTGTACGGATAATGGGGCCATGATTGCTTCGGCGGGCGCCCTGTTGCCCATCTTAGAAGATTTCACCTCATTGAATGCTGATCCCGACCTCCGTTTACCTCAACTCCAGGCCACGTCATGAAAGTGACTCGAGACGACGTTCTTCATTGTGCGAAGTTAACCCATATTCAATTACGTGAGGAAGAAATTGAATCCATGCGTCAATCGATGGAATCGATCCTCACCCGCGTTGAACATCTGGGTGAACTTGATCTCACTAAAGTTCAGCCCGCCACCGAAGCCATGAAGTTGGAACTCCGTCGACGCCCCGATGAAATTTATCGGGCGTTTACACAAGCCCAAGCCCTGTCTAATGCCCCCGATTCTCTAGAAGGACAATTTCGAGTACCCAAGGTTTTATGAACTTTCGACTCCCGATGACTCCTGGGGATCTTTGGCGTGTTGTGGGGGTCATGTCAGGGACGAGCGCGGATGGTGTAGACGCCGTCGGTATCGAAGTCGATCCTTCTCAATTCAAATCGGGACAGCCTTTTCGGTCGTTTCAAGGTCATTACTTCGAAGCCTATCCCGCAGCTTTGCGTTCCCGTATTCTTCAAGCGACTCAGGATACGTTAAAAATATCGGAGCTCACCCTACTGCAACGAGCCTTAGGGGATTTTCAAGCGGCTTGTGTCCAGAAGTTACTTCAGCAACAAAACCAACCCGTGCATTTGATTGCTCTTCATGGACAAACCGTACAACATCATCCTCAGCACGGAGCATCCCTTCAGCTTGCCGATCCTTACGTGATGGCAAAAGCTACCGGCGTGCCGGTGGTTTGGGATCTTCGTCGCGTGGACCTTGCCTATGGAGGACAAGGTGCGCCGTTGGTTCCCAAAACCGAACAATGGCTCCGTGGCACTGAAACTTCCTGGCTCGCCCTTAACCTCGGCGGCATTGCGAACGTGACGGTTTGGGATCAATCACGTTTACGAGCGTGGGATACCGGTCCTGGTATGTCTCTTTTAGATTTAGCGGCGACGTGGTGGCTCGAGACGCCTTACGACCCGCAAGGCGCGCACGCCACGGGTCACGTGCATACCGAATGGATCCAAGAAGGTCTTCAGGATGCGTATTTTGTTCGCTCGCTGCCTAAATCAACCGGTCGAGAATATTTTGGAAGCTCATGGTTGACCGCCCGGAGACCTTCTTTAGAATCTTGGTCTCTGGAAGATCGCTTAGCTACTTTGGCAGCCTTCACCGCTGAGAGCATTGCCCATGAATTGAAACGGGAGGGCTATTCCAAAGGGTTTAACGCATGGGTCAGCGGGGGTGGAAGCGCTCACCCACGTCTGCTTCAAGAATTAAAGCGTGTCCTTCCTAAAATACATTGGAATCTTGATACTTCCTTGCCTCCGGGCTCTCGCGAAGCGGTGAGTTGGGCTCTTTTAGGAGCAGCCAGCGCAGTCGGTCAAGCCGGCAATCACCCCGACGTCACCGGAGCCTCTCAATCGCTCATTCTCGGAAGTTGGACTTTCCCTCAAGAGGGCTGAAGCGTTTGGTGGGTCTGCTGATGTCGAAAGCGGAAAAGTTTTCGGATGTCCGCTCGAATAAAAGCAAGAACCCCATGCGAGAGCGGGGCGAGCGGTAGTTGAAAATAAATCTCATCCACCAGTTGGGATCCATAGAGACCGAGATCCACAAAGCGATGGTGGTGTTTCCATACCGCAAAGGGTCCTGAAATCATTCGATCGGTGAAGCCCTCAGGACTCACCGACTCATTACGCGCATGCCAGGGGAGGGTCAGGCCCATTTTTTTAACATAAAGTGTGAGGTGTTGTCCTTCATGAAGCGGACCTAAGTCGCCGGTGATCTTTTGGAGCGTCCCCGGAGGGGTCAAGATCCGAATCGCTTCCGGGGAGGCATGAAAATCTCGTAAATGTTGAATGGGGACCCCGGGAAGATCCAGCGTGAAGATCAAGTGTTGTAGTTTCATCAAGAACCTTTCTTGGCTAAGGCGCCGTACTTCGCCACAATCCGTTTTTCGCCATGGCTTTGAAACACAATGGTGTAGGTCAACATGTCGCCCTTGCCGGTCGAGGCCGTGATCAACCCGTCACCGAAGCGAGGACTGGTGACACGCGTACCGAGCGGCCAGCCGTCCTTAGACATTTTGGGTTTTGAGGGTCGCTCTTCTTTGGGGGACGTGGCATAGAAACTTCGCGTCGGCTTAAAACCGGATCTTGGTCGCGAGGGCGGCTTCGATGCTGTTTCGGACCATTCGTCATGGGTATTCGTCCAGTCCCCTTCTCCGGATTGATAGACTTCCACCCCCCAGCGAATCGGATGATCGAGGACATCTTCCGGGAGCTCCCGTAGAAAACGACTAGGGAGGCCTAGGGTGTTCATGCCCATCACGCGTCGGTGTCGCGCGCCGGTTAAATAGAGTTTCATCTGAGCGCGCGTAATCGCCACATAAAATAGCCGGCGCTCTTCTTCGAGACCGTTCTCATCATCTTTGGCATTGCGGTTCGGAAATACATCTTCTTCCATGCCTGAGAGAAATACGGCACTAAATTCGAGACCTTTGGCGCAATGAATCGTCATTAAACTGAGCCTCGAGGCCACATCTACGGAATCGGCATCACTCACGAGGGTGATGCGATCCAAGAATTGTTCTAACGTAGACCCCAGCGTCTCTTCATCGGCGGCCGCATTAAGAAATTCTTCTAAATTGCGAAGACGACTCTCGGACTCAATGGTATTTTCCTTTTCCAGAGCTTGAGTCAGTCCACTTTCCTGAAGCATCCATTGCACCAAGGACGCTAAGCCGCGAAGGTCTCGCTCTTTTCGTCCCTGAAGAATGATCTCGGCAAATCGTCCCACTTCTCGAGCGGCTTTTCCTTTCACGGCACCCGACTTGAGGGCTTGAAGCACCCCTTCGAGGGGATGACCTCCTTCGGGGATCGCCCCTTCGATTTTTTTCAAGGTGGTCGGACCCACGCCCCGACTCGGCGCATTGATGGCGCGACGAAAACTGACGAGATCAAAAGGGTTGAAGAGCAGTCGAAGGTAGCTTAAGAGATCTTTGATTTCTTGGCGCTCGTAGAATTTCACCCCTCCAATTAGGAGGTAAGGAATATTTTTAGCACGAAGGGCTTCTTCAATCTGACGAGACTGCCAATTGGCTCGATAAAGGACCGCAACCCGGGCATCCGAAGATCGCATCAATTCAAACTGAGCTTGATCCGCAATCCAGTTCCCCTCACTGCGTCCCTCTTGAGCCAGTTTGAAGGTGACCTTCTCGCCGATACCCCGGTTGGTCCATAGATCCTTACCGATACGATCTTGATTATTTTTAATGACCAACGAAGCAGCGTCCAAAATCGATTGAGTGCTCCGATAATTTTGTTCGAGCTTAATTTGCGTGGTGTTGGGAAAATCTTTTTGAAAATCGAGGATATTGCGAATATCCGCTCCCCGCCAACCATAAATACTTTGATCTTCGTCGCCCACGACGCAAATGTTACGATCCTGGCCAACCAAATGCTGGATCAAACGGTACTGAGCTCGATTGGTATCTTGATATTCGTCGACCATGAGGTACTTAAATTTTTCTTGGTACTTGGCTTGAATGGCCGGATCCCGAAAAAGACGTTCCGTGAGCAGTAAGAGATCATCGAAGTCACAGGCGTGATGCGTTTTGAGCCCTTCTTGATAGAGCGTATAGACGTCGATCAGGGTGGCGAGCGATCGTTCCGAAGGTGTGTGATCAATTTCATGAGGCAGGAGGCATTGATTTTTATAATTCGAGATTTCAGCCAGCATACGCTTGGGGTGATATTGCTTTTCGCTCAGACTTAATTCAGACAAAACGTGTTTCATCAAACTTTTCTGATCACTGGGGTCAAAAATCACAAAATTCTTCCCGACAGGGGTGAGATCGCCCTCGGTCCGAAGCACACGGGTACAAAAACTATGAAACGTACTGACCCAAAGTTGATAAGCGGGAACGGCGACGAGGTGTTGCACTCGCTCCGACATTTCTTGAGCGGCTTTATTCGTGAAGGTCATCGCTAGAATAGATCCGGGTAACACCCCTTCGGATTCAATGAGCCAAGCAATCCGCCGCGTGATCACCGTGGTTTTCCCTGAGCCTGCGCCCGCTAAAATAAGCAGGGGTCCACGAGTCGTCACCACGGCCCTTTGTTGGGGGTCGTTGAGTCCCTTAAGGAGACGATGGGGAGAGTCAAGGTTCATAGGGACAGCATCTCAAGAAATTAACAAAGGACCAACTTTCATTGTCTTTAGTTTTCAGTTTTATTTATATGTGAAGTAATCTAGAAAGTGGGTCCCATGGCGGAACAGGTAGACGCAGCAGACTTAAAATCTGCCGTTCGTAAGGACATGCCCGTTCGATTCGGGCTGGGACCACCACCTCTGATCAGGCCTCCCAACCTAGTTACGGAGAGGCTTGCCTTTAGTGAGGATGCTTTCCATCCGTGCCTGCGTTTTTTCATAACTGCAGAGTCGTGCAAAAGCCTGTCGCTCGAGTTCGAGAATGCGCTCTTCCGTCACGGCCTGGACGGGGCTAACGTCGCCTCCGCAGAGAACCTGAGCGAGTTCCCTCATGATCAGGGCATCATGGTCACTGGCTAAGCCTTGAAGCTGAAAGTCTTTAACCGCAGAGGTCAGCGCCGTCATACCGCCGAGCCCTGGAAGATGCATGACGCGGGGGGTAACGGGCTTAAATTGAATAGCCATAGATAAGACTTCTTGCTTGGCTTCATAGAGCAGATGCTGCGTATTCATGACGCGGCGATCCGTTCGACGGAAATAGCCTTGGCGCTGCGCCTCATCGAAACTGGTATTCACATGGGCGGTTCCGATAAGTTGGAACGCCGCTTTGACTTTAGGCATCGGACCTTTTTCGCCCTTGGCGTTGAGGGCATCCTCGAGGCGCAAGAGCATCTGAAGACATCCACCGCCCGCAGGAATCACCCCCACCCCGACTTCCACGAGACCCATATAGGTTTCCGCTTGGCCGACCACGCGTTGACACGCGAGGGTTACCTCGCATCCCCCCCCTAAAACCATTTGGAAAGGAGCCGCCACGACCGGAAAAGGCGCGTAGGTCATCAAGCGGCAGGCATATTGCAAACGCCGGGATCCTTCTTCGATCACGTCATAGTTTTTATCGCGCGCCGCATTGAGTACAAACACCAGATTCGCGCCCGCGCTGAACATCTTGCCCTGATTACCCACCACGAGCCCTTTGAATCTTCCGGGGACATGTTTTTGAATCGCGTCTTCCATCATCAGAACAATTTGATCGTCGATGGCATTCATCTTCGTTTTAAATTCTAGGCACGCCACGTCATCACCGAGGTCGACCAGACGTGCGCCTTGGTTTTCAGCAATAATCTTCGAGGTTCCTGACGATCGCTTCAACTCGATCTGCTTGAAAGGAGGATGAATCGGTCGATAACTGAACGTCGGTGGGTGGATTTGTGCCACGGGGACGCCTTGTTCCCATTGGTAGAACGACGATACCCCTCGGGCGAGCATCTGCTCAATGAGTGAGGGAATTTTTCGTCCCTCATAACGCATCCGTGAGACCACGCGTTCGATCCCCAACGCATCCCAAAGTTCAAAAGGACCCAAGTCAAAATTGAAACCATTTTTAATGGCTCGATCGACATCCCAAGGCATCTCGGTGACTTCCCCGAGTCGGTTGACGGCATAAATCAGGTTCGGAGCCATGCATTCCCAAGCAAGATGACCGGCTTCTTCGGACGACGTCAACAGCGTCCGTACGCGCTCGACGGGATCATCAATACTTTTCAGTTCCTTGAGCAGGGGCCAATCTTTTTTAATTTGAGGACGGTACGTTTTGGTTTCAGGATCGAGCGATAAGAATCTTTTTTTGCCGTCGGGGCCTTTATCTTTCTTGAAAAAACCTTGACGCGTTTTGTTGCCGAGTATTTTATTCGCTAACATCCAATCCAAGAGTTCAGGAAACTTGAAAATATCCCGGTCTTCGTCTTGTGGGCAAAGCTCAAAGACATTTTTAGCGGTGGCCGCCATGATATCAATACCGGCAATATCGGACGTCCGGAAAGACGCTGAACGCGAGCGTGCGGCGGTCTCGCCTAAGACCGAATCCACCACTTCAAAAGGAATTTTATGCTTGAGGGTGTAGTGGAAGGTGGCCATGATGCCATGGACCCCAATACGGTTACCGATGAAGGTCGGACTATCGAGGGCAGGAACAACTTCTTTGCCAAGCGTGGTCTCAAGCCAATCCGAGAAAGCTTCAAGATCGCTCTCTTTCACATCCGGACTCTTGACCAGTTCTAAAAGACGAAGATAGCGGACGGGATTAAAAAAATGGGTGATCGCAAAATGGGATTTGAACTGAGCGTTGCGCCCTTCGACCAAAAGACGGAGGGGGATACCGCTGGTGTTGGATGTGATCCAAGCCTCGGCCTTGAGATGGGGCTCAATCCGGGCGTACAGGGTTTGTTTCACGGATAAATCTTCTTTGACAACCTCGACGACCCAGTCACATTCTTTCAAGCGATCTAAATCATCCCTTAAGTTTCCGGGTCGTATCTTTTTTAAGAACGACGGATGCATCATCAAGGCCGGTTTACTCTTTTTGAGTTCTTCAAGGGCAGTTTCGGCTAAAAAGTTCGCCGGTTTACCTTCCAAGACGATGTCGAGGAGTTCCACCGTGCACCCGGCGCTGGCCACATGCGCTGCGATGCCGCGGCCCATGACGCCAGAACCGAGCACACCTACTTTTCGAATGGGGGTCATGAACGTAGCCTTAGAGTTTTTCAATGAGCGTCGAAATACCTTGGCCACCGCCAATGCACATCGTGGCAATACCAAAACGTCCCCCATCGGTTTCAAGGCGATGCAGGAGGGTGGTCAAAATACGGGCGCCTGAAGCCCCTAAGGGATGACCGATGGCGATGGCGCCACCCCAAGCATTCACTTTAGTTCGATCGTAGCGACCTTCTTGAATGACGGCGAGGCTTTGCGCGGCAAAGGCTTCGTTCAGTTCAATGGCATCAATTTGATCGAGGGTCATGCCTGCTCGTTGCAGGAGTTTTTGCGTGGAATACACCGGTCCAAGACCCATACGATCCGGCGTGCATCCCGCCACGGCGCCCATCAGAATACGCGCTCGGGGTTTGAGACCTGCCGCACGGGCCCAACTCTCCTCCGCGAGGAGTAAAAATGAAGCTCCGTCGGTAATCGGAGAACTATTGCCAGCCGTCACGCTCCCTGATTGAAGGAACGCTGGTTTTAATTCAGCTAATTTGGCTTCCGTCGTATCGGGACGCACACATTCATCGATCTCGAGCGTCATGTCTTGACCCTGAAGATTTTTAGTTTTAAACATCACGGTTTCTTTTTTAAATTTTCCAGCTTGCCAAGCTTTCGTGGCTTTTTGATGGCTCTCAAAAGCGAAAGCGTCTTGGGCTTCTCGAGAGATTTGATAATCACTAGCCAGATTTTCAGCAGTAATCCCCATAGAGCAGAAAGCTTCGGGGTAACGCTCATTCAATTCGGGATCGAGACTCGGATTAAATCCTCCCATGGGTACTTTCGACATGGATTCCACGCCACCCGCCAAGAAAAGATCTCCAGCGCCGGCTACAATTGCATGCTGCGCATTGAGAACCGTTTGCTGAGAAGAGCCGCAGAAACGATTGACCGTGGCCGCGCCCGCCGTGATCGGCAAACCTGCTTTGAAGCTGATGAGGCGTGCAAAATTCATGCCCTGTTCGCCTTCCGGCATCGCACAACCCACTAAAACATCCTCTAGATCTTTCCAGTCTTGAAGTTGGGCTTTCATAGCCTCGAGCACCACAGACCCTAGGGTCTCGGGTCGGGTCGCCGCATAGGTTCCCTTCACGCCCCGTCCTATCGGGGTCCTTTTCGCATCGATGATCACAGCAGATCTCATACAGGTCCTTTCAATCCTAATCAGTATAATTCACTCATTTCGAGGGTTGACGAGAGGATTCAAGAGGGGGACACTAAAAAGAATGAACCAGTAAAGAAAGGGGGTTGCGTCGATGTCATCTACTGAATCCGCTGAACCTCCGTCATTGTGCCGCTAACCATATAGTGTTTGCGGAGCCTTCCCTTGGCCCTAGGTAATTTAGCCTTATCCTGACCCTAGCCTTCTTTCACTGCCCTCTTTTTTGTTCATTGGACCCCCTATGTTAAACCGACTGATTCATACAGTTTGGGAACCCGTAGAGATTCTCGCTTCGTCCCTCCGCTCCCGGCGTTGGCTCGATATTCTTTTGCTGTTTGGCATCTTTGGGTTCCTGTTTGGATTCCTTCAGGTGGGCCAAGAATGGACGGCGTTTATGCGTCCGCAGTTTGAGATCGATTTATCCCCTTGGGCGCTCCCTCGCTACACCTTCTACACCATGACCCGAGGTCTGCTCGCTTATTTGCTCTCCTTAGGATTTACGTTTGTGTATGCCTACTGGGTCGCAAAAGATGAACGGTCAGAAAAGTTTCTCATTCCGCTCTTGGATATTTTGCAAAGCATTCCCACTTTGTCTTTTTTATTACCCCTGCTCATTGCGTTCGTCCAACTGTTCCCGAACAATAATATTGGGCTAGAGCTAACGGCCATTATTACTATTTTTACGTCCCAAGTTTGGAACATGACCTTCGATTTGTACTATTCTCTCAAGACGGTCCCTCCGGATTTAGCGGAAGTGGGTCGAGTCTTCCGATTTAATTGGTATCAACGGTTTAAGTGGATCGAACTCCCCTACGGCGCCACCGGGTTGGCTTGGAATTCGATGCTCTCGATGGCCGGCGGTTGGTTTTTCCTGATGGTGATCGAGACGATCCGACTGGGGAACAATGATTACCGTCTCCCGGGACTCGGGTCTTACATGGTCGCGGCGGTGGAACAGGGCAATCGCTCCGCCATTATCTTAGGACTCCTCGCTACGTTTGCGATGGTGATTTTCTTAGACCAAATTCTTTGGCGGCCCATTGTGGTTTGGACACAGCGCTTCGATACCGATGCTTCCTCAAATCGATCCTTCCAACAACATTGGTTTCTGAACATTCTGAAAGAATCTTCTTTGATTCGGCAATTCGAGAAGTGGCGTAAGGAAGCTTCCTTACGTCGACTCTTGCAACAGCCTCTCGATAAGATGCCTTCCATCCGTTACGAAAACTTTATGAAATTCATGGAGCAGGTCGGTCCCAAACTCAGTTTTTTATTTTTGACGGCCATCGTCGTCATCATTGGTATTGGCAGCGTCAAGATTTTCCGACTCCTGGCCCCCCTGACCTCCCAAGATTGGCTCTTCCTGCTTAAGGCGGACGCAATGACCCTCGGTCGGGTCATCATTTCGACCCTTTTAGGACTCCTTTGGGCGCTCCCCGTTGGTTTGATGATCGGGCTTTCTCCTCGAGTCTTAAAGATTTTTCAACCCGTGGTACAAATTGTCGCTTCCTTCCCTTCTTCGATGCTCTTTCCGATCATGATTGCCTTTTTTGCTTATCTAAAAATCAGTTTAGCGATTGGAAGCGTATTGCTGATGCTCTTGGCCACGCAGTGGTACATCCTTTTTAATGTCATCGCCGGAGCGTCCATGATTCCCTCGGAACTTCGAGAAGCCTCTGCAGCGTTCAACATGAATCGCTGGCAAACGTTCAAAAGTCTCTATTTCCCGTCGATCCTTCCCCACCTTGTGACCGGCTGCTTGACGGCGGCAGGCGCTGCCTGGAATGCCAGCATCGTGTGCGAGTACGTTACGCTCCAAAATCAGCAAATTTCTACCTTTGGCCTTGGATCCGTTCTGAGTTTGGCGGGCGCCAATGGAAACGGCTCACAATTGGCCGCCGCCACCTTGGTTTTAGCGACCACCGTGGTGCTCTTCAATCGATTGGTGTGGAAACGCCTCTATGAGTTAGCGGAAACCCGCTACTCCTTGATAAAGTGAGTCTGTGATGAATAAGATTATTTGCGAGTATCGAGGTATTCAGAAATCGTTTCAACGCGGTGAGGGGAAATCCTTGCGCGTGATTGAAGATTTCAATCTCAAGATCTATGAACATGAAGTGGTTGCCCTGATTGGACCATCAGGTTGCGGTAAATCTACCCTCATCCGTATTGGGGCCGGACTTCTCGATGCCGACAAAGGTGAAGTGCAATACCGAGGGGTGCCCCTCAAGGGCTTAAATCCTGGAGTAGCCGTTGTCTTTCAGTCGTTTGCGCTCTATCCCTGGATGAGCGTTGAAGGAAATGTCCAGGTGGTGCTGTCCGCCCTAGGTCTCTCCGAAGATCAAGTGAAAGAAAAAGCGTCCCGTGCCATTCAAATGGTAGGGCTCGAGGGATTTGAAGAAGCTTTCCCCCGAGAGCTCTCGGGAGGCATGAAGCAACGGGTCGGCATGGCTCGCGCCCTTGCCGTGAATCCTGAAATTCTCCTGATGGATGAGCCGTTCTCGCACGTGGACTCCTTAACCGCCGAAGCGTTACGCGCCGAACTGCTGGATATCTGGAAAGATCGTGACCGTAATCCTTCTTCGATTCTGATGGTGAGTCACGATATTAAAGAAGTAGCCTTTATGGCGGATCGTATTGTTGTCCTTTCGGCTAATCCCGGTCGAATCCGAACTATTGTCGACAATCCGCTTCCTCGACCTCGGGATACACGAATGCCCTCCTTCAATCGACTCGTCGATCAACTCCACGACATTATTACCAGCGTCGAATTACCCGACGAAGAGGTCACGACCGCGGTTCAACTCCCGAACGATGTGATCGAGCCCTTGCCGAGAGCGCAAAGTAATGATGTGTTAGGACTCCTGGAGTATCTTGATACCCAAGGGGGGACCAGCGATCTCTTCCAGGTGGTTGCGAATACCCACGTTCCGTTCGAGGAAGTCCTTTCTTATGTGAAATCGGCTGAAATGATGGATTTTGTGGATACGCCTAAACGTCAAGTCATACTTTCACCGCTGGGCAAACGGTTTATTAATGCGTCGATGGACGAGCGCAAAGATATTTGGCGAGCCCAACTGCTTGAATTGAAGCTTTTCCGTGTGGTTCGAGACATGATCACCATGCACGAGGGCGAATTGACCCGCGAGGATCTGATCTTGGAAATTCAACAACGTCTTCCGATGGAAAATCCTGAGCAGACCTTCGATACTTTAGTGACGTGGGGTCGATTCGGAGAACTCTTTGCCTATCGTGAAGACCGAGGGGTGCTTACTCACGAGTAGGAAGGGGCACATCTTTTTGAGGTGCACGAGATCCTAGGGCAATCCCTAAAAGAATAAAAACGGCGCCCAACGCATGAAGGGGTTTGAGGTTTTCACCCAGCAACCACCAACCAATTACGATCGTCGCCAGGGGTTGGATCAAAAGTCCGATGGACGACAGGGCGGACGTAATGTGACCCATCCCCCAACTGATGGCCCACCAGCCAAAAAATTGAACGACGATCCCAAGACCTAAGAGGGATTTCCAGGCATGAGGCGTAAACGTCGTGAACGATTCGCCGAATAAGAGACCGACCACCCCGAAAACCATCATGGAACTTAAGGAGACATGCAAAAGCGCACGTCGTGCGGAAAGAAATTTTCGTGTCTCGTTCATGGTCAGCATAAACACCGCGTAGGCCATGGAAGCGACGCTGGCTAAAATTTCACCGTAGCCTAAGCCAAATCGCGCACCCTTGGAGAAGGCCAGTAAAGCGGCGCCCGTAAAGGCAAAAATAATACCCATGAATGCGAGGGCATGGGGACGCTTTCCCTTAAAGAAGAATTCGATCAGCATGACCCAGCAAGGCGCAAGGCCAATCAGCAGCGTCGAGTTCGCTGCCGTGGTGTAGTGCAACGACGCATGCCAAATGGAGAGATCAAGGGCAAAGATGGCCCCTGCCAGCCAGGCCCATCGATAGGAGGTGGAGTCTTTCGGGTAAGGATCTTTCAGACCCAAGAGATAAATAAACGGCAGTGCAAACAGCATGCGATAAAAGCCAACCCCGAGATTACCGACGCCGCCCTGCTCCGCCCATTTGGTAAAAATTCCCGAGAAACCAATGAGGAGGCCACCGGCGAGGACCCCATTCAGACCATAGAGGGAAGTTTTTTCTTCCGTCATGATGCGTCCGCCCATCGCTCGATCACATCCCAAAGATCATCTTCGTTCGAAGGTCCGTTTAAAATTACCGCAAACGCTCGAATGTCGCCGTTTTTCAATTGCAGATAACCGGTGAGACTACGCGTCTGATTCAGGTAGCCACTTTTCATCCGAAGACGTCGCGTGAGTTCCGGGTCGTTGCGACGCAATTTGAAAGGTTCGCCCCCTTCAATCTTCAGGCTCGAAATATATTCCGGTCCCACTTCAAAATCAAACCAAGCAGCCCTCAGAATGGTGACCAGCGTTTTTGCTGAAAGCCGATTATCTTTACTGAGTCCGGATCCATCGACAATCGCGATCTGAGCGGGAGACAGTTTCAATTGCGTGCTGTAAAAATCTTGAATCTTTTGGACGCCCGATGACCATCGGCCTTCCCCCCAACGCTTCACGAGCATTTCAATCATAAAGTTATTGGAATATTTATTGATGCTGGCGACGAGTTCCCTCAAGGGCGGTGACGTCAGGGTTAACAATTTGCGGGACGGGGTCTTCGCGCGCTCATCACCCAAAATCTTGATGCCGTTGTCTTCAAAAAGCTGGGTCAAGGTGGTGCGAGCTAATTTATTCGCATCGGTGACGAGCCGACCGCCTTCTCGGTTGAAATTCACAGAGAAAGGTTGAATAACTGGGGTGGTATCTCGGCTCGTTCCCGACCAATCGGGGTTATATTTTTGAGCATCGAAGGCACTTTGGTCAAAAACGAGGGATCCCTGAATACGTCGAATCCCTTTTTCTTTTAACTCTTGCACCATCGTCCAAAGACGTTCACTTACGAGGAAAGGATCGCCACTTCCTTTGAAGACTACGTCGCTGGTGACGGTGGAATCTCCGTCAAAGTCTCCGAAGACCTCCGTCTCAATGGTCGATTCGGGCTTCAGCGATTTCAATAAGGCATACGTCGAGACCGCTTTGGTGGTGCTCGC
>Ga0208960_1000010_pt1 | contig 127598 bp, 126 predicted proteins | sample GreLakmeON33MSRF_FD_187703 | JGI IMG/M metagenome (GOLD analysis project Ga0208960, IMG submission 187703) | Freshwater lentic microbial communities from great Laurentian Lakes, MI, USA - Great Lakes metaG ON33MSRF (SPAdes) | ecosystem: Environmental > Aquatic > Freshwater > Lake | place... | reverse complement strand
AAAATGACTATCTAGCCATTTCGGTTGATGGAGCCAAATTCGGTCAATCCTTCGGCCAATTTCATAATCCGTCTCGCGGCCTGTTCGCTCCTTCCGGTGGGGCCATTTTAGACTTTAGTTCGGTCAAATTAGATTCCGCATATAGTCGTTACCTTCCTAGCGATGACATGATCGAGAGGCTTGGAGTAGTTGTCAATCAAGACCCCGAACTTCCCCTTGTTTTTTCCTCCTATGCCCCAACTTTGACTAGTGACGGTTTAACTTTGGACATGATTGGGAAGCTTCAAGATCCGACGCAAAAACTATCAGGTGTTACGCGGGATAGTTCCAACTGTGTCGGCAATGTTTCTGTAAGCCAACAGATAAAGCTGGGGAATAAATCCAGGTATCTGACGGTTATCACCACCATAACGAATAACGGAACTTCTACTCTACCCATCAGAAATATTGGCGACTTTCTTCACCAAGGCGGCGGCGGATATCGTATTGTTGCTCCAGCCTATGGTTCCTTTTCCCTGGACTCAAGTGGCAATCCCCTTGCTCGCGTCTCTAATTGGGGAGTGAATATTCCTCAATCCACCGAGGTGAATGGTACAAATTTTGCTTCACCCCTAGTGACAAGCGTGAGAGCCCCCTATGTGATATTCCTGGGATCAGAACCTTCGGATGACACATTAGATCAGCACTCGAGCATCGGTGTTTTGCCAGTCACTGATGGGCAAGTTCTTGTAGCAAGTGATCCACAAGATTCTCTCGGAAATCCAAGACCGATTTTCCCATCCCGTTTAGTGGTAGGGGGCAAAGAAATTCCTGCTTTAAGCCCCAATACGTCCATTAAATACGAGCGAAGGTTCTATATTACATCAGGCTCTTCTGGAGACCCCGCTTTGCTGCCAAGCGAGACAGCCAGTATACAAAACTTACTCCTTTCAGAGAGCTATACCCTTAGAGGTCTAGATATTGGAGCAGTGCAGTTTGGAACCTTTGGGACGAGTCAGAGAAAAGGTTATGCAGCAACAGAAATACGTTTTGAGCGCTTCACTGGGCAAACAACTACGTCAGGAACCACGATTAAGTCAGACAGCACGCTCTTGTCGGATCCTAATTGGAAACTTGAACGAATAGATTGGCAAGAAGGCTTTGACACCATTGCTGATGAATCGGGAGGTATGAATTTATCTCTCGTCTATCTCCCACTTGTAGCTGATCCAAACATACCTGGCTCAATGATGCCCTATCGTGTTGTCACGAAGAGCTCGCAGTATTCGAGCACCATGATTCGTTTTTCTGATGCGAGCGATTCCATAAATCCAACCTCTCAAAGACTCCTGAGGCCCCGGAGTGTGTATGCGAGTGTAGATAATACCCCTTTTATTCTAGGCGAGCTCTTGGCCCCAGAGCGGTCTTTACTGGTTAATAGCAGCGGCGAAGTAATTAATAGTATTGTTACCCCTCACGCTTTTTCGGTTAAGGAAATCGGAACAGATTTGGTATCTCAATATGCTCCCGCGACTATTATTTTCTCGGGACTTAATCCATCTGGACAAATGACGGCCTCTTTAGATCCATGGATGCAGAGAACCCGAACAAATGGTGCTTTCTACGATGTTATGGGGAAGGATGTTTATCTTCTCTCATCAACATCCGGCGCCTATCAGTTTGGTGCAGGTAATTCAGTTTTCGGTTCAGCTTTTCAAACAGCTAACCTTTCTCCCTTCATGGGCTTCTTTCCGACAGGCTCCTACTCAGCCATTGCCCTGAGGGGACCTCTTTCTATACCCGATATAAAGAATTTCTTGGCCTATAACGGAAATACTTTAAATTTGCACGATTTCTCGATGGCCCCCCTAAAGATGCCTTCAGGCTGGATTGCGTTTGATCTACCAGGGCCAACACAAAGAACCACAGGCTACATGACACCTGCGGAACAATTGAGTTCCGGCTTGGCTCAGGGTCTTCAAGTAGTAGGTCGGACTGATGTTGATTATTTTATCGATGCACAGTCCCTCTACACGAGTTTCCGTCAACAATTTTTAACACCTGGAATTGACGTCTCTTCTAGGAATCCTATTGGCGATTCGCCCTTCATTGTTGCCTCAAGAACGGGTAGTTTTTCTCAGACATCTGCCTCTGGTCTCTTTACCCCGACGGTTTCTGCAGCCCAATTTGGGGGAGCTGTTTCTTCGGCTGCATGGACCTTGGCTGACTTTATTAATCAAGGGGGGCATAGTTATACCGTTGTCCACCGTCCTAGAGGTCCACAAGGGCTATTTACGGTTAACAACGGCATTAGCGCCTCAGCATCGCTGGGTTCAGGAGCTAATAGTTGGTGGGCGACCACGTCCTCACTTTCGGGAGGAAAGAAGACTGGCGACTTTGATGCCATCGAACTGATCCGCTCTCAGTCTTTTGACCCCCTGAATCCATCAGCTTGGTGGAGTGAATTTCTAGCCCTTCGACAAGATTGGTTTAACTTAATTGGAAAACAATCGCCTACCAAGTTCACAAAAGGACTTGGCTTGAGTGGTGCCTTGGTCAGCCTAGATACCCAAGTAGGTTCAGCTCGATCCTATTTGAATATCGGTACCGCTATCCTTGTCCAGACTGATTTAAGTTCAGTTCTAACTGCTCTTCAGTCAGGAAAGATTATCGCAAGTACCGGTCCTTTACTTATCCCCTCTATTGGCACAGTAGGCCCTGGCGGGCTAGTCTCTACTGGTGCTCCAATTGCATCGGTTTCTTTGGATTTGGATATTTATTGTCCTGACTGGGTGCCCTTAGACCAAATAAGAGTTGTGCTCAACGGAACAGTTGTGACTAGCATTACTAAATCAAATCTAATACCGGATGCCAAAGACAGTCGCCACTTCACTGCCACACTCATCATTCCGATGTCATCAGTTGCTGCAGGGAAGGGTGCTTGGTTGGTCGTAGAAGCTGGGGTGCCCTTAAATGTCAGCGGTGTCTATGCCCCCAATACAATATGGTCTAAATATTCCAAAGGGCTGTATCCTCTAGCGATTTCAAATCCCATCTTTATTAATGTATCGGGGTCAGGTTACACTCCTCCTCTGCCTTAAATTAAGTTTCAAAAGAGGTGTCTGTGGCGGAGTGGTTAAATCAAGTCCCTGAAGATGTTGAGGCAGAAAGATCTCTGCTTGCTACGTGTGCAGGCTCTGGAGCCCGTGACGTCGCGGCAGATGTAATATCGACTCTCGATGAAGACGATTTCGTGGTGCCAAAACATCGTATTGTTTTCAAGGCGCTCAGATCTTTAGTTCAGAATCAAATCGAAATCAGCGCCATTACACTGAAGGATGTAATCGATCAGAATGGCGAATTGAATTTATGTGAAGGTTTTATTGGCATCACCGAGTTATTGGCAAGCCCGGAAGTGGGTGAACCTTCGGTGTTAGCTGATTTACTTCGTCGTAAGACCAAACTAAGAAAACTCATTAAGATCAGCTCCCAGATGGGCCAATTGGCCGGTATCGAGGAAAAAGACCCCGAATTGCTTATTGAAGAAATAGCAGGCGAGCTCTACCGCCTGAAGGAAAGCTCTGATCTAAGACGGAAGGGCCTGATGAGTACCGAACAAGTGTCAGACCGTGTTTTTGAGCGCATTCACAAGAGACTTAAAACCAAGGGTTATTTAGGTGTTCCTACCGGGTTTCCGAGTATTGACGATATAACGCAGGGCTTTCAAGAAGGCAATCTTATTGTCCTTGCGGCACGCCCAGGAGTTGGTAAAACATCTTTAGCGTTAAATTGGATTCTTCGATCTGCCCAAGTTCATTCCACGAAGGGAGCCTTTTTCTCTTTGGAGATGAGTCACGAAGAAGTGTTCCTTCGTTTATTGTCCTCATTAACCAAGATTAATATGAAGGACATTCAATCAGGAAGAATCAATGATGATCAACTCAACCAACTTTATGGTGGTCGAGACGGCTTAGTAACACTTCCCATTTATGTATGCGATCAAGCATCCATTACGGTTCCTCAAATTGAAGCGATGATTCTTAAGCATCAAAGCTCCAGCAATCAAAGGCTTGATTTTGTGATCATTGACTACCTGCAACTGATTAGCTCCCCTGAATCGAGTCGCGGGAGTCGTCAAAACGAGGCCATTAGAATCGGAGAAATCAGCCGTGGGTTGAAGTTGATTGCCAAAAACTATCAAATTCCAGTTATTGTTCTCTCCCAGTTAAACCGCGAAGTCGAACATCGAACTGGCGGAAAGCCTCAGTTATCTGATCTCAGAGACTCAGGTGCCATCGAACAAGATGCTGATATTGTGGCCTTTATTCATCGACGTATGAATCCGTCAGCAGAGAGCAATCAACCGGACAATAATGCCGAACTCATCATCGCAAAACACCGCAATGGACCGACAGCTAACCTACCGCTCATCTTCCAGCCCGATCATGCAACGTACTACGCACTCGATAGAACGACGGATGGTTTAGATAGCCTCTCTTAAATCTTCATTTACTCCAAACCAAAGGTGTCAGTCTCAAGTTCTTTCTTGATAATACTCATGAATTGGTCTGCAACAGCTCCATCTACAATTCGATGATCAAAACTTAGGCCACTGAACATCATCTGTCTGATCGCAATAGAATCGTTGCCAGATTCGTCGGTCATGACCATCGGTCTTTTGACGATGGCTCCAATGGCCTGGATGGCTACTTGGGGTTGATTAATAATAGGGAGCGCGAAAACATCCCCAAAAACGCCTGGATTGGTAATGGTGAAGGTACCGCCCGAGATCTCATCGGGAGATAGTTTCTTACTTCGAGATCTTTCCGCTAAATCATTGAGGCTTCGTGCGAGGCCTCCCAAATTCAAGCTGTCTGCATTTTTAATAACTGGGACAATGAGGCCCCAATCGAGAGAAACCGCCACTCCAAGATTAATATCTTGCTTGTAGACAATATTTTCGCCATCAATAGAGGCATTAACGACCGGGAAAGCCTGGAGGGCTTTAATCACAGCCTTCATTATGAAGGGCATATAACTCATTTTAGTATCGTAAGTCTCTTCAAAATTTTTACGATGGCGAATACGAAGGTGCGATACATTCGTCATATCAATTTCAAATATGGTGTATACATGAGGACTAGTCTTGAGTTTTGAATTAACCATATTGTCCGCAATAATTTTTCGCATACGGGACATAGGTTCTATTTTGACTCTTTCCTCAGGCGTAAAAGCCGGCACATGAGGAGTCGGAGGGATAGAAAGTCCTGGCACAGCTCCAAGAGTCGGAGCTGAAGGATCGTGTCGTGGTCCCATCATGGGCATGGGGACCAGTAGGCCAGGCGAGCCTGAGGGGGTACTTTTCCCTCCGATTACCTTTTCGATATCAGATTTAGTGACTCTCCCATTTTCACCCGTACCTCTAATTTGACCGAGATCAATATGATGTTGCTTGGCCATCTCTCTTACCAAGGGCGACGATTTTGTTTTTAGCCGCTCTTCGAGATTTTCCTTTGGCTTATCTGTTGCTACCGATGCATCTTCGGCTAGATTAAAGCTCGACACCATGACAGTTGAGGGTAGAGGAGTTGGTAATAATTTGACCTGCTCGCCTTGACTTCCAATCCGGGCTACAACTGTTCCAACGGCGACGGTCTTATTGATCTCAACTAAGATCTCCGTAAGTATTCCAGCGGAAGGAGAGGGGATTTCGGCATCTACCTTATCGGTTGATATCTCATAAAGGGTCTCGTCTTTAGCAATTGGGTCACCGACTTTTTTGTGCCACTTCAAAATGGTAGCTTCAGCGATACTTTCGCCCATTTGCGGCATAATGACATCGAAAGACATGAAAACTCCTAGAGCACAGGCTGAGTTAGATGGTGAGTGTTAGACAACTGAAAAGCGTGAGCTAATTCTAATAGTTTGACATCACTTAGGGCCGGTGCAATTAGTTGAATACCTACGGGGAGCTTGGCTTGAGATTCGGGCGATTGAACAAAACCGCCGGGGATAGATAGACAAGGGAGTCCAGAAAGTGACGTGGCAGCACTATAAACATCGGAAAGATACATCTCTGCAGGGTCTTTAGACTTGCTGCCCAATGGAAAAGCAACCGAGGGGCTTACCGGAGTCAGTAAAAAGTCCACCTTCTTAAAAGCTTCCTGGAAATCTTGAGTTATGAGATTTCTAGATTTGAGCGCTCGGTAGTAATATTCGTCGACATGGCCCTGATTTAAACAAAAGGCACCTAGAAGAATCCTTCTTTTGGCCTCTTCCCCAAACCCCTCGTCACGTGTTTTAGCAATTAGGTCGATCAGGCTCGATGACTGCGATGTTCGATAACCAAATCGGATTCCATCAAACCTGGCTAAATTCGAAGATACTTCCGATACACAGATAAGATAATAGGTATCGATGGCATAGGCTGTATGGGGAAGCGAGATCGGTATCATAGATGCGCCCATGCCCTCAAGTTCGCTAATGTTTGCGTCGATAACTTTTCGGACGCTAGCGTCAATTCCATCAGTGAAATATTCCATTGGAAGACCAATGCGGACTCCCTTTAGATTGAGTGGGTTGAGGGGGTATAGCGACTCGCACCTCGGAAGATCGATAGAGGTTGAGTCCTTAGCGTCTTGACCGACGAGCGTACTGAGCAATGCCGCTACTTCAAAAGCTGATGAGGCACAAGGTCCTACAACATCTAGGCTCGAGGCCATGGAGGTAAGGCCATATCGGCTCGAGATCCCATAGGTAGGCCTCATTGCAGTGACATTACAGAAACTACCTGGGAGTCGAACAGAGCCACCTGTATCGCTACCGAGAGACGAGACAACATATTGCGCCGCTACTGAGACTATGGAACCACTCGAACTCCCACCCGAAACCCGTTGGGTATCCCAAGGATTAAGAGTTGGACCATAAGCGCTAAATTCTCCACTACTTCCCATGGCAAATTCATCCATATTGGCTTTTGCAATGGGGATAGAGCCAGCCGTTAACAATTTATCAACAACTGTAGCGTTGTAATTGGAGACATAACCTTTGAGGATCTTAGATCCGCAAGTCATCTGAGACCCTGACCAGTTGAAATTATCCTTGAGTGCAATAGGTAAGCCCATCATTGCGCCTCGCTCTCCGTTCTTGATTCGCTCATCCGATTTACGAGATAGTGCGATAGATTCTTCATAATAATGCGAGATGATGGCATTCAATTTAGGGTCATATTGTTTTATCTTCTTAAAGGATTCTTCAACTAAATCCCTTGAAGACATATCCCCCTTTTGGAGCAATGCACGCCATTGGGTTGAATGAGGGAATGTCATGAATAAGGATCCTTATGCTCAAGTTTCGCAGATATCTCAAGGTCCGTGAAAGGGGAATTCTGCCCCTAGTCCATCAACCGATGTTCTACCATCAAACATTTATCTTTCACGACAAGAATACCCTTTTGGGTAAGTCGCTGTTCATCAGAGAGCTCTAGTCTCATATTCAATTGAAACCAACACATTTTAGGAGTCCAAGGAAGCTCACAGATTTCATGGACAAGTCCAGAGAGATCTTCACTCTTTCTGAAGACATTAATCACATCGACTTCGTGAATTTCTGATAGATTCTTGGAAACAGGAAGCCCCCAAAAGGGAGAGAGAAGTTCGGGATTTACCGGGTAAATTCGGTAGCCTGCATCCTTCAGGTATTTAGCCACGCCGTAACTTGCCCTCCAGGTTTTCGGGGAAAGACCCACGATCGCTATGGATTTGCCCTTTCTTAGAATGTCTTGCCAGGAAATCATAGCTTTTTAAATCCTAGAAATTGATCGAAAAGAAAGAGGACTTGTTAAACTTATTTTCTCACTTAATTGGGGTTTCTTGTGATGCCATATCTTTCATCCGGGAGGACCCACCCAGGTCTCATCAGAGAACTCAATGAAGATTTCTTTTATGCCGACGATCGCCTAGGTTTATATATAGTCGCGGATGGGCTTGGGGGCCATGCGGCCGGAGAGGTTGCAAGCAAATTAGCCGTTGAATCGATTGTTGACTCAGTTAAAGCGGACTACCTAAAAACTCCCGAAGTCAGAATGGATCTGGCTTTTCGTAAGGCAAGCCAGTCGATCCTTGTCCACATCACAGAGAACCCCGATCATATGTCCATGGCTTCTACCGCTGTTGCCATGTTGATGGAAGGCAGTAAAGCTACGATTGCCCACGTCGGAGATTCAAGGGCTTACGTCCTCAGAGATAAAAAGATTGAGCAATTGACGGTCGACCATACTTGGGTTCAGTCACAGTTTGAAAAAGGACTCTTAAGCGAAAAAGAAATCAGTTCACATCCCATGCGTAACGTGATTACCCAAGCTCTGGGTAACACCACATCTATTCGTATTGAAATCACTCCCTTTGCAGCTCATTCGGGGGATCGGTTCTTACTTTGTTCGGATGGTTTAAATGGCATGATTAACGAAAAGACCATCGAACAAACACTCAGAATCCAAGATCAATCAGACTGCCTCTCCGCACTGACCCAAGCAGCTCTCCGGGAGGGAGGCGCTGACAATATTACAGTGGTATTGATTGATCTTATTTAGCGCTAGAACCTGATTTAATAGGGAGTGTCCGGACAAGCCTTTTGCAAATATTGCAAAGAATCGTGTAAGTATCGGGTTGTTCAAAGTGATATCTAAAACCCGGACCTTCCAGAGGATCCTGCTGGAGAGACTCAAGTCGACCGAAATGATATTCAGCAATGCGAACGCTCTGTGGAGCCGTTAAATCAGATCCACAATGTGGGCAATTAATCGACATCAGAAACTCCTATTTACTTTCATCATAGCAGATTCAATATTGGATTTATTTAGGAAATGGAATTCGGCATTCCAGTTGACCTTGACATAATCCATCCCATACGACCGTCTTACCAGTATTGAAAGCTTTGACGATCGTTCCTTTTCCACCGGAAACTAAATCACCTGCTAGATAAAGACCTGGTATCCCAGTCTCGTAAGCATGAGAAGTTGTCGGATCTTTTCCCTCCACAGTGACCCCCACCTTTTTCAAGAAGGCTTCGGGGGTTGTTCCTCCAATAGCGTAAAGGATATGATCGTATTTTTTCAGAGTCTGATCTTTAAAAAGGATCTCAATTCTAGGATGCTCTTGTCGATCTCGCACTTGGGCTACCTCGGATTGAAGCAATATTTCTATTTGTTGGTTCTTTTTAAGTTCAGACACGATCCTCCTGTTGACCTCATTCGCTTTTGTAAATTCTCCTCCTCGGTAAGAAAGAGTTACCTGATGGTCACTGTATAGATATTGAGCATATTCAAGCGCAGTATTCCCGCCTCCGATGATCAGTACATGGCTACTCGTAGGAATTTGTTGGGATAGGTCAAACCAAATATTCTGCTTCAGCGAAGAGGGAAGGTGGTAGTTGGGTTTATTAGGTCGTCCATAGACGCCAATTGCGATAACGACGGTACGCGTCTTCCACTGTCGTTTTTGTAGATCGGTGATAACAAACAAATCATGAGCAACTTGTTCAATGTGATCGACCTCAGTGTTAGCAATAATCTGGAGTTCGTATTCTTCGATGAATTGATCCATAGTTTTTAAGACGCTCTCCCGAGTCCCGTCCACAATGCAGACCGAACCCTCGCATACAACATCTTGGCCTAGGTAGACTTTGTCGACACGCTTTCCCGGGGTGTAGAGTTTTTCAATGGAGTAACTGTGACGAGGACCCTTCTCGATAAGCAATACCTTTTGAATACCTACTCTTTTCGATTCGACTGCAGTCGCTATCCCTGCCGGTCCCGCGCCAACAATGATCAAATCTAAAATTTCACTCTCTGCCATCATAAAGATATGATGAGGTCTCAGGATTATTTTGCAATGAGGAGTTTGATTTGAAGGTGAAGGGAAGGCCCCTGGTTTTACTCTTGTTGCTGCTAGGCTCCCATTGGATCCTTGGACAACAGGCGTCCATGACTGTTAAAGGGAACCTCCCCACGGGCTCACAGGCCCTTGTTTGGTTTAAACCCAACGAAGGAATTATGGTTCAGGGCCGGGCGGTCCCTAAAGGTTTTTTGAAGCCCGGAGTAGCAATAGAGACCTGGATAGACTATCGAGATCTTAATTCGGACGGGAAGCGGTGGGCCCTCTTGGTTTTATTCCCAAGAGATGAATGGAGAGAAAATCAAGTTATCCATCAAGTCGTCTACCCAAAACTGGAAACAGTTTGGCTTATTAGCACTTTCTTTACAGGCCACGGTCAAAATTATGATGAATTGATGTCAATCAATCCCCGATTGCCAGAAAAAGTTAGAGTTGGAGATCGATGGGTTATTCCACGACAGCTTTTAGCAAAGGAATTAGGTGGACTGAAAATCAGGCCCAATAGATCTCGCCCCGAAGATAGTCTCGATGACGAAGCTAAAATTGAGGCTTATAGGAAACTTCTTACGTACGAATTAAACAATGATGAAAAATACGCGGTCTACCATTTGCGAAAAGGCGAGGCAATTTATTCAGATGTAGTCCTCAGATATACAGACCGGGTTTATCCCCTCGAAGTGAATGCACTCTCTCTCCTCATAGCCAAAAAGAGTGGAATCAGGGATGTACGAAGTATTAAGCCAGGACAATCTTTACTGATTCCTATCGATTATCTCGCTAGCCCCTTCCAACCAGAAGGATCATTGGCGCTTAAAGATGAAAAACAAATAAGAGACGAAATCAAGCGCACTGAATCGCTTTCTGCAAGTCCGAATCTGAAGGGGGTAGAAATCATTCTTGATGCTGGGCATGGAGGTATTGATCCGGGAGCTTCAGCAAATGGACTCTGGGAATCTGACTTTGTCTATGACATCGCGAATAGAGTCAGAAGTCAGTTGCTAAAAGAAACTGAGGCCACGGTTAAAAACACCATCTCGTACCCTGGTATTAGAAATTCTATCAGAAGTCGAATTAAAAGAATTTCTCCCTCAGCGGAAATTCTTACCACGCCACCCTATCGTAATGACGGAGAGAACCCTAGTTCAGTTGGTGTACATCTCCGGTGGATACTAAGCAACTCCTGGACAAGTAAATTCATAAGCAATAAAGGGGATGATAAAAAAACGCTATTTATTTCTTTTCACGCTGATAGCCTTCATCCTTCAGCTTCGGGAACGATGGTTTATGTTCCAGGATCATCAGGAGTTCCCGACCGTTTTAAAATAAGGGGCCTAAAAGGGGTTCAAGTTAATGAACTGCCTAAATATGGATCGGTAACGTTTACTCCCCAGGAGCGTTTCCTTGGAGAAGTTAGAAGTCGTCAATTTTCAGAAATCTTGATTAAAAACTTAGCGCAGAATCAATTGCCCATTCACCAAAATCGAGCCATAAGAAATATCATTCAAAGAGAAGGAACAGCTTTTGTACCTGCAGTAATCCGCTATAACAAATCTTCTACAAAGGTTCTTATCGAAGTAGCTAATCTCAATAATCCTGTCGATGCAGAAAATCTATCCGACCCCGAGTTTAGGTCGAGGTTTGCCGAAAGCGTATGCCAAGCGATTAAGACTTACTTCAAGAACTAATTCGATAGACGATGCCTGAGGGCCCTCAGGGCGGTTAAGGCCTTATTGGGATCTCGATGAAGGGAAGTCAAATGACCCATCTTCCTGCCCCTTTTAGCCGTCTTTTTCCCATAAAGATGAAGAAAGGTTTCTGGTATCTTTGATGCCAAGTTCCAATTGGGCTCATCTTTAGATCCTAACCAAAGTTCACCAAGAAGATTGATCATGGCGCCCGGTTTGATAACGCTGACAGATTCCATAGGCTGACTCGTTAAAATCAATGCTAGTTGTTTAAATTGGCTTGTTTTAGAAGCCTCAATCGTTACATGACCAGAATTATGGGGACGGGGAGCTAGTTCGTTCACCAAAACGCGCCCATCTGGCATAAGAAAAAATTCAATAGTGAGAAGCCCCACAACATTCGTAGACTCCATAATTTTTCGACCTATAGACAAAGCAGATTGGGCAGACTTAGCGGGAAGGAACCCTGGATAGAGGGTGCTTTCGAGAATATGGTTTTCGTGATAATTAACAAAAGGATCCCAAAAGGACAAGTTCCCAAGAGTGTCTCGAGCTCCGATCAGACTGAATTCCTGAGTGAAGGTAACCCATTGTTCAAGGACTCCCGGTTGGCCTTCTAATCCCTCGAAACACTCTTTTAAATAAGTGGGTTCAGACGATGACAATTTAATTTGGCCCCGCCCATCATAACCCATTGAAGATGTTTTAAGGACCGAAGGGACGCCCATAGTCTCAGCACCGCTTATGAGGTCATCGAGGGTATGAATTTCTGACCACCTAGCAGTAGAGATATCAATAGAATTGAGATATTCTTTTTCGCGAATGCGATCCTGAGAGATAAATAAAATCCTGGGCGAAGGATATATCTTCTTGGTCTTTTCAATAGCAATAAGGGTCTCAGAAGATATATTTTCAAATTCGAATGTAAGAATCTCGATATCGATAACGAATTCAAGGATGGCCTGATGATCAGAAAAGGACCCTACGACAAAACGATCTGCTCGGGATGCACACGGGCAATCTGGACTTGGGTCGTAGACAGAAACTCTGACTCCTAATTGCTGCAAAGCTTCGCAAAGCATCAGTCCTAGTTGTCCACCCCCTAGAATCCCAATTCGTTCGGGACGCCCCATTATCAAAACCTCCAAAGAATTATTTTCTCACAAGACTGAAACTTTTATCCTTAAAGCGTTTATCCTAAGGAGGTATGAAAGTGGCTCTCATTACTCTATCCGATCGGGCTTCCCAGGGTCTCTATGAGGACCTCTCTACACCCAAGTTGGAAAAATGGTTGGTAAATCATGGAGTTACCCATCTTACTAAAGAACTCATTTCTGATGATAGGAATCAGCTTATGAATTCCCTAGGAATTCTCTTAAATCAGGATTTCGCCATAGTTCTTACGTGCGGTGGAACTGGTATCTCATCTCGCGATATCACCCCTGATGTGACAAAGGAGATTATTGACAAGGAAATCCCTGGAATTACAGATTTAATCCGATCTCAAAACACGCATCCCATGTCGGCACTCAGTCGGGCCATTTGTGGATCCGCCAAAAAGACACTCATCCTTAATTTGAGCGGGAGCCCTCAGGGGGCCGTGGAACAACTTGAAGTGGCTTGGCCCGTTCTACTTCATGCCTGTGCAATTCTTAAAGGGGATAGAATATCTGGCAGTTCTTGTGATTAGCGCAACAGTCTTTGTTAAGAGAAATTACATTGGTTGGATCCATCTCTGGAACAACCAAGAGGATTATGATCAAGGAGAGGCCTCGGTTATTTTCTTCAATGGCAGTATTGATCCTCTTTGGCTCGAGATTTTAGAATCTCTTTCGAAGGAGATTAAAGAAAGCCTCGATAAAGGCCATGGAATGATCTTGACGGATCCCCGTTTTCTTAATTTCTAGTTTTTAGGTCAAGTCACATAAGGATATTTAGGAGTATGATCGTCTAATGTCCTTAAATACACCGTCCTTACTTGTAGCCACTCCCTCCATGGGGGATGAACGCTTTAAACGTACCGTCATATTGATGATTGAGCATAACGATCAGGGTTCTTTAGGCATTGTTATCAATAAACCTCTCCCAATTAGCCTCCAGACCATTGCCAAGGAGTCGGAATTACCCTGTGACCTCACCCCCCAAGTGATGGCTTTCTATGGTGGCCCCGTGGAGCCTCAGCGGGGGATGGTTCTGGTTAAGGGAGGTCTCCCCATGCCCGAGGATACCGTTCTGGACTTTACCCATTTCGTTTCTCCCCGTAAAGATTTATTGGAAACACTTATGGATGATGCCGCTCAGGAATTTCGATTGTACTTGGGTTATGCAGGATGGGGACCGGGTCAATTAGATTATGAAATTGCAGAGGGAACCTGGGTTCTTAGACCCTTGATTTCAGAATGGCTCTTATCGAACAATCCAGCTTCTCTCTGGGAAGCTGTTCTTAGTGCTGAACTTCATTGAAACGCCGGGTCCTTTGGTGGTTTCGAGGTAAAGATCTTCGCATTGAGGATCATCCATTTTTTGAAACGATCAACCCTAATGACGAAATTGTTCCTCTCTTTGTTGTCGACCCCTATTTCTTTGCCCCTGAACGCGCTCAGGAAATTCCCCATCGCATTCAATTCCTCTTAGAGTCCCTCGAAGAACTCAAGGTAGCCATTCATGGTCTAGGGTCAGAGTTAATCATTCGTGAAGGCAAAAGTGCAGATCTTATTCCTCAATTAGCTAAAGAATGGAAAATCCATCAAGTATTTTGCTGCCGATGGGTTGAACCCTTCGGTAGAGAAAGAGACCGGCGTATCGCAGATTGCCTTAAGGGCTGTTCGATCCCCATGACTCTGCTTGAGGGAGAGACCTTATTTCCACCAGGCTCTGTTCGTAACGGCTCCGGGCAAATGTTTAGAGTCTTTACACCCTTTTCTAAAGTTTGCTGGTCCCGAGGTATCCAAAGTAAAGAACCCCCCTCTTTTTCTTTACCCCCACTCCCGGAGGATATCGAGCCCCACTCTACATCATTACCAAGTCTCACCCAATTGAAGATTGAAAGAAATCCAAATGTCCAAAAAGGAGGGTCGTCTGAGGGAAAAAAAATACTTCACACCTTCCTTACGGGCCCAGTTTCTAACTATTCATCCATGAGGGATCGAATGGATCAACGAGGCACTTCAAGACTTAGTGCCCATATTAAGTTTGGAACTTTATCGATTCGAAGCATCTGGAAAATGACAATTGCTTCTGGACTAACGGAGGCTTCGCGTAAGTTCTTAAATGAATTACTTTGGCGGGAGTTTAGCCACCATATGTTATGGGAATGGCCAGAATTAGTTTCGACCCCTTTTCGTAAGGATTTTAAAGACTTTCCCTATTTAAATAATCAAGAAGATTGGGAAGCCTGGAAAGAAGGCAAGACTGGATATCCCATTATCGATGCGGCTGCTCGAGAACTTCTTTCAACGGGGTATGTTCATAACCGTGCCCGTATGATAAGTGCCAGTTTTCTAACCAAGCATCTCCTAATTGACTATAGGTTGGGAGAGCAACACTACCTAAAATACCTCACTGACGGAGATTGGGCTCAAAATAACGCAGGGTGGCAATGGAGTGCAGGGTGTGGGTGTGACGCCCAACCTTGGTTTAGGATATTTAATCCCATTACTCAGGCCCTCAAGTTCGATCCTTCGGGGGAGTACGTTAGAAAATACATTCCCGAACTCTCTAATGTATCGAATGAATGGATTCATACACCATGGCTAGCTCCCAACGATCAGAGAGATCAGTGGAATTATCCCAATCCGATTATTGGACTCGACGAAGGGCGTCAAAGATTCTTGGCAGCTGCCAAGATGCACCTAAAGAGAGATACCCCCTAGGTTTTAGAGCCCCTCATGGCCTTCATGAGGGCAAGCATTGGTCCGGGGAGATCGTTTGGATCCCATCCGAAGACTCCGCCGTTCAGCCATTGAGCTCCATCGACATCTAGGTCGGCACCAGAGATCCAAGAAGCTTGGGGTGACGCTAGGAAAAGAGCTGCTTGAGCGATATCTCTTACTTCACCAATCCGCCCGAGGGGAATGGTAGATCTCATTCGTTTTTCAGCACCTGGAAAACTCCATAGGTTCTTGTCAGTACCTTCAGTATGAATGGGCCCAGGCGAAATTGAATTACATCGGATACCGAAACGACCCCACTCGGCCGCCAAGGTTCTCATGATCGCTAGAACCCCTGCCTTACTAGCTGCACTATGGATAGTCCCGGGTTGGCCACTTTGTGCATAAGCAGCAATGATAGATGTGATCGATCCCGGGCGCTTGTCTTCGATCTGGATTTTTCCGAAAGCTTGCGAGGCAAAAAAAGTACCATCCATATTAATCTCCGTGACCGCCTTCCATGCCCGAGGAGAAAGTTCGATACTAGGTGCAATAAAATTTCCAGCTGCATTGCAGATTAATGCATCAAGCTGACCAAATTTCTCACGAGCTTTTTTTAGCCATGAATCAACCGATTCATAATTCCTGACATCCACGCTTTGAATATAGACGGCAGCCCCCGAGACCTTAGCCTTCTCAGCTGCTTGTTCAAGCTTCTCAATCCTGCGACCGCATATAGCTATGTCATAACCTGATTCTGCGAAGAGAAGAGCCATACCTTCACCTAAACCACTTCCTCCTCCGGTAATTGCAACGACAGGGCGGGACATGAGAATCTCCTGTTAAACTAACCTTTTTACAACTTCATCAGATTACACGCTTTCTTTTTAAAAGGTAACCATGTTCAAAATTAAAGTTGTAAATTTAAAGGGTTCAGACGAAGTCTCCTGTGAGAATGAGATTTCAATTCTTTTGGCCTCTCGGTCAACAAAGATAGAATTAACCCACCGGTGTGGAGGTCATGCAAGATGTGGAACTTGCCTGGTGACCATTCGGCAAGGCCTAGAGCACCTCAGTCCGGCAGGAGCTTCTGAGATGAAAGTCTTAAAAACACTTAAAGCTAAAGATAATCAACGGTTAGCTTGTCAGGCTTGGGCTAAGTCGGATGTTGAATGCTTTCAGGGGTAAACTCTCCATATCTTAATCGAGATAGAAGCCTACCGCCTGCCAGACCTTAACCCGACGGCCTTCTTTACTTCGTGCGGGATCAAACACAACACGCTTGGCTGCTTCAAGGCAGGCTTCATCGGCATCCTTGGTCTCGCTGGATTCACCTGCGAGACCTTGAAGAATGCGTGCTGCTAAAACTTCGCCACGTTCATTAATCAATACGTTAACAATGACCATACCCCGAGGTCGGCTCCATGAGGGACCTAGTCGAGGATTCACGCGATCAAGATTCATGGGTTTTGCCGGGGTAATTTCCTCGGAGAGTACGACTAGAGAACCTTCTTTAATTCCAGTTTTAGAATATGGGTTCAAATCATCATTTTCTTTTTCGAGTTGGGCTACTTTATTACGCAAAAGCTCAAGTTCTTTCTTATTGTCTGCAAATTCTTTTAACATCGTCTCACTGCCTTGATCATTCTCAGAAAGTGTGTTCTTCATTTGGTCGAGTTTCATTCTAAGATCTTCATTTTCATTCTTTAAAAGCTCTAAGGACTTTTGCGCAGAGGTCAAAGCGTCTCTGCTTTCTTCATATTGAGTCAACTTTGACTGAAGATCATCTCGCTCAGATATCAACAGCTCAATTTGCTTTTTCATTTGAGTTGATGTTAGAGGCTTTTGTTGCGCACTGAGCAGTGAAAATGTGAAAATTGCGAACAATGGTAATCGCCATTTATCCATAGAGTCCTCTCGGTCTTTAGTCTAAACCTTAGACTAGCGACTCTTCAATTTTACGATGGCTTCCTTGATAGCATCGTTCAGTTTTGTGGGAGAATGACGGGCCATGGATGCACTCAAGTCGAGCAAGTCACCAAGAAACACCTGGGTTCCACCGCAAGTCTTGTCTATATAAGTAATGGGAGATCCACCCTCGAGTTCGTAACGTTTACACATATCTTCGGGAAGTCTGGTTTGATTGACAACGACCCCGTGTGGCCTAATCCCCCCCCATTGTTCGATGGCGTCTAAATGATTTTCGAGAGACATGCCAATAGTCTCATTAGGCTCAGTCATGATATTGGCAATATAAATAATAGGAGCTTTAGAACCCTGAATAGCCTCTCGTATATCTCCGATCAGAAGATTCGCTAAGGTTGATGTATATAAACTACCCGCACTTAAGATGATTAAGTCCGCCCTTTGGATTGCTAAGGCGGAATCGGGAAGGGCCTCCGCTTCTCTTGGCTCAATCCAAAAACTTCTGAAAGGGGCTTTCCCTCGGTTGACTTTCGATTCTCCTATTAGTCGATTACCGTCGGCATCTTCGGCGTGAAGGGTGATGGAATCTACGGAAGCAGGATACAGATGACCGACTGTTACAAGAATGTTTGACAACTGTCGAACCGCTCGGACCCAGTTCCCAGAAACGTCAGCAAGAGCAGATAGGATCAAATTTCCGAGCGAATGGCCTGACATAACCCCATCACCCTTGAAACGATAATCTAAAAGATCTGATAGGGGAGAGTCATCCTTAACGAGGGCGGAAAGACAGTTTCTTAAATCTCCCGGAGGGATGGACCCAAATTCATCACGGATACGACCACTGGACCCTCCATCATCAGAGGTAGTGACTATCCCCGTTATCTTCCAAGGATCTTTCTCCCTAACAGCCTCCGGTTTAAGGGCCCTAAGAGTCCCTGACAAGCCGGTTCCGCCTCCGAGGGCAACAACTCTTAGTGGACTTTCGGGAGTAAGCATCAAAATATTTATGAGTCAGGAAGCGATATCGAAAATCGTTTGTTTAATCTTCTTCTGCAAAAGCGAAAAGCTGATTTTTTCTCATTTCTTGTGCGTCTGGCTCGAGTCTCCAAAGGAAGACCATATTTTTATCTAGACCAATGGCAGAATTTAGAGCTAAGGAGCATTGATCTGCATCGCCTTTCTGAGCGAAAGCGAGACTTTTAAGGTAATGAAGCTTGGCCTTATTCTTTTGATTTTCTGATTCGGCATTGATAAGAGAGAGAGCCTGATCAGAGTTTCTTCGATTAAGTTCGATCTGTATGTCCATCATGGCATCGGAAGATCGGGGTTGAGCCAACATTTTCTTTCTTTTCAAAATGGATAGGTATTTTTGAGTAACACTCTGAATTTGCGTGTCACCCAGTTCCCTACAGGAAAGGCTCAGGGTATCTAATAAGGATTGAGCTTCTTCGTGCTTTTTACTATCGATTGCCTTGATTGCTTTTTCGAGTTGATCGACGAGAGCCTTGGAAGGGGTATTCGTATTTTGAGATGACATAGGCGGATCCTCTTAGCCCTTTAGTTTACCCGAAAAATACAGCTCTCCAAAGGGTTTGTCATGACTTGAATAGGGCATTTTCTCGGTTCAACAGACGCCCCGACAGAGCCACTGTAAACCAAGTTAGAAGGAGGGTCATTAAAAGGGTAATAAGGTATTCCCACATAACAAATTGTCCGGCGAATAGTTTCCTTATCACTACGGTGATATTCATAAGCGGCACAAAGGGTAGGTAAGCAAGTTTTTCGATGCCAGGTGCAAGGGAGAAGACACCTATAGCTACGACTACAAAAATTCCAGGCACCATGGCGACATTTGCCTCTCTTACGCTTTTAGACTGAGCCCCTATGGTCAGAATGATAGCTGAGAATAGCAATCCTAGAGGAATTAATAAGCCGAGTGTCAGCAAAATTGCTTGAGGTGTCAGGATCGACTGAAGGTCAATATTGACACTATTGGGTGGCATAGATGAGCCAAGACTGGTCGCTAACCCTTTGGCTTGTTCAACACGATCAGAAAGCACGAGATTTCCTGCTGTGAATCCCCCTAGGCCTATGGCTAGAAGATTTATAGCGATCCCTAAGATAGAGACACAGAAAATAGCCAGCATCTTTCCTTGCATAATTTCTAGCCTTGAAAGTCGAGTGGTTAATAGAGAGAGAAGTGTCCCACGTTCTTTTTCGCCAGCGGTGATATCAGCTCCGAACTGCATTGCGCCTGCATACATAGAAATTAATAAAAAGTAGGGCAGGAAGAGTCCGATTAACTTGCCAATTTCTTCATTGGCCCCAGTCGTCTTAATGACCGAGATTCGGGTAGGTTCTAAAATCTCAGGAGATATTTTTAATTCACTTAATCTTTCGACTACGATTAAAGCATCGTTATCTTTGATAAACTTCTGAATTCTCGAAAACCCCTTTTTGGATACATCTTTGGAGGGATCGTAAGTGATTTCAAGAGCAATCGGTTTTTGAGATTTCACATTAAGATTGGCATCATGGGGTACTTTGATAAATAAATGAAATTCTTCTTGGCTCAAGGCTAGAGGTATATTTACGTTGGGTCCGGTGAATCTTTCAAAACCCGAGCCTTCTCTGAAAAGGGTAGGGGAGAGTATATTAGCTGGGTCTTCCATGGAGACCTGTGTAACTGTAGTGTTGAGTCTCTGAGAGTCCTTCATTCCCATTTTAGTCATGATGCCAAACAAAAGAGGATAAAGAATTAAAGGAAAGAACAGCGTTAAAAAGAGCGTACGTCGATCTTTAGTCCAATAGTACATTTCTTTTTTGAGTACTAACCAAGAGCCCTTCATTGAATCTCCTCCGGTTCTTTAGAGGCGGCTAGCGTAAAAAATACTTCATCGAGGCTATGAGAATTATATGTTTCCATAACCTGCCGAGGAGAACCTTCAGCTCGAAGTCTTCCCTGGTAGATAATTCCAACTCGCGAGCATATTTTTTCTACCATGGGTAGGATATGTGTAGAAAGTATGATGGTTCTGCCTTGCATTTTTAGATGCAAAAGTAGATCTAATACAGTTTTAGCCGTAAGGACATCAAGCCCAGTAGTGGGTTCGTCAAAAATAATTACCTGAGGATCGTGAAGAAGCGCACGAGCGATATTAAACTTCTGTCGTTGACCGGAAGAGAAGCCATCCATCTTGACATTTGCAAAATCTGATATTCCCAAGTCGTCGAGCAATTTTAACCCACGCTTTTCGGCAGTCTCTGAGTCCATTCCTTGAAACTCTCCGAAAATTCGAAGTTGCTCTCGAGGTGTGAAACGCTCATAAATACCCATATCCGTCGCTAAGAAACCCAGTTTTCCTCTTACCTCATTGGGCTGGTCCAAGGTCGATAGTCCGGCCACTTTGATAAACCCCTTTTCTGGACGCATTAACGTTGCAATCATACGAAGAGTGGTGCTTTTGCCTGCTCCGTTAGGGCCCAGAAGTCCGTATATCTCGCCAGGCTGAACCTGAAAGGATACCCCCTGGACTGCGGCAATCGTTTTGATCTTTAAAGTTCTCTTATCTTTTAGTGTGAATGACTTATAAACATCAGAAACCTCAATCATTGTGTGCTTCCCTTAGAGGCTATACCGTAACATATTTTATCGATGAGGAATTCCACCTAAATTCTGGAGTCCATCAACACCAACGGTCCCCAAAATCAGAAGTAGCGTTCCCATACATAGGCAATAGAAAGCGAAACCATTTAGCTTTGGATTTTTTGTCAGGCGGTCGAGTAGGGAGATAGAAAAATAACCCGACACGAAAGCGACGATGACACCCGTGAGGCACGATAGCAGCGGGTAATTCCCACCCTCAAATCCAATTGAGTCAGGCAGAGGAGTATTAAAAACCCATGCCTTTATAAAATATCTAAATTCGAACAGCGTCGCTGCCGCTATGGTGGGGATTCCCAACAGGAAACTAAATCGCGTTGCAGCGTTTAAACTGAGCCCTCTCAAGGTGCCAATCGAAATGGTCGATCCAGATCTTGAAATACCAAAACCCCCACCAATTCCTTGCATGGCTCCGATCGCCAAGGCATCTTGCTTCTTTAGCGACGAAAGAGGTTTCCCGGAGTTTTGACTAGATTTAAGATTGGCTTGATAAAGCATCCAAGCTGTAATTAATAAACCTAAGCCATAGACCCATAAATGATCCTTAGCCCATCCCTTAGTGGACCTGGTTAAAAATCCAAATACAACTGTAGGAACCATAGCAAAAGCAATCATGCGACCCAGATTGGATCCCTCGTGATTTCTGCCCCGAAGTCCCTGATAGATCAATCTGAGATCATCGCGAAAATAGATTAGGAGTGCCAAGAGCGTCCCTACATGAAGTAAGACATCAAACGCTAGTGGCATTCCTTTTCCGAGCAATAGATGCTCTGCTAGAGTCAAATGCGCCGTAGAGCTCACAGGTAAAAATTCTGTAATCCCTTGAATGGCTCCTAAGATAATGGCATAAATAAATTCCATATCCATAACTATGTCATGACTTGCATCGTAAGGTCTATTGATTTAGCAATCCCAGAAATCAGTCCTAGGTCTCTACTCGGATCGATTGAAAGGATCAAATAGTTCATCCGAGGGGAATGTAGATTGAAACCATTGATCAAGATCGGCCACCGACCGAGCAGTGAAATCTGGTTGACTTTCCTTGATTTCAAAAGGGGATCCGTAGCCGTAGCTCACCGCAATCGTGTAAAGACCGTGAATTTTACCAGCGAGGATATCATCAGCGCGATCGCCGACCATGATGCCTCGACCCTGAATGGCGCCAGAGGCAATCAACCCATCTAAAACCTCTTTTTTAGTTTGCCATTCCTCTGTGAGAGAGGACCCCAATATGGCATCAAAAATTAGATTTAGGTCGAACTGATAGGCAATTCTTCGGGCAAAAATGCCCGGTTTTGAACTCACGATGTAGATACGATGTCCTTGGCGTTTAAGTCGATGTAATAGGCCGTAGATACCTGGATAAAGTTCGTGCTCGAATAGCCCATCTTCACGGTAGGCATCCCAAAAAGAAAGGAGCGCATGGTCAAGATCCTTGGCATCGCTAAATAGATTTAGTCGACGAAGCGCTTCTTTCATACCCAAACCAATGGAGTCTTTGATTTGATTGTCCTCGGGCATTGGAAAGTTGTGCGATTGCGAAATCTTTTGGAGACAATGCTTGATTCCCAAGAAGGGATCTACGAGAGTCCCATCAAGATCAAAAAGGATAGTCGCAGGTTGTGATCGATCGAAGGGGTCCATGCGCCGCTAACCTCTAGGGATGATGAGAGTTGTTTGAATCATTATTGGGCTGGGCTGAAAGTAGGGCTACGGCTGCACCTAAGGCTAATACAATGAACCCCACAGCAACATGGAAGGGCATACGATAGCCGTATTGAGCAAATGCAAGGGTGCCGATAGCAGGGCCCAGAATTCTTCCAAGGCTCTGCACTGCTCCAAGAACGCCAAAAAGACTTCCCTGATCTTCCGGGGGAGTTAGCTTGGAAGCTAGGGCAAAGGTCGAAGTATTATTCATCCCCGAGCCCCATGCTGCTGGGATGACACAAAGATAAAAAGGCCAATAGAGCGGAGCAATTGGTAAGGAGACAAAGGCAATAATTAGGAAGGTTAAGCCGAGAATTAATAATTTTTGCTCTGGAATTAATTTACTGATAATCCTCACAATAGCACCTTGATAAATCGCAATCAGAAGCCCAACGACCCCGAAAAGGTAGCCGACCTCTTTCTGTCCAAATCCAAAACGCTGGTTGGTCATAAGCGCAAAGGAGCCTTCAAACATGCCAAAGCCCGTAACGGTCAGAAGAGAAATTAGAAGAAGAGTCGGCATTTGAGGCCTTTTTAACGCCTGTAAGATCGCATGTCCTCTTTTTTTATGTTTTGTTTTTTCTCGATTTTCAGCGGAAAGGGTTTCCGGTAAGAAAAAAAGTACAGAGAGTGATGCGATCAAACTCATTACTGAAGCGACCAGGAAGGGTAGATGTAAACCATGGGCCTCTAGGAGCCAATTCCCCCATGAAGAGCCGCTCAGAATTCCTGCTAATGCGGGTCCTAGGACAAACCCCATACCGAAGGCAGCGCCCATCATCCCTAGGGACTTGCTTCGATCTTCGGGAGTCGAAATATCTGCCATAGCAGCTTGAGCAACAGCAATATTTCCACCAGTCAATCCATCCAAAATACGGGCTGCAATGACCCATTCATATCTCATGGTCAAACCCAGGACAAGATAGCCAAGAGCTGATCCCATGAGTGAGATGTAGAGTAAGGGTCGTCGGCCAATTTTATCTGACCATCGGCCCAAAATTGGAGTTGCTACAAATTGCATAGAGGTAAAACTCACCATGGCTAATCCGGCCCAAAAGGCTCCGGGATTACTAAAGTCGAACCATTGATTAATGCCGATCATCCAGGGGCTAGGGTTAGCCGAAATATTTTTAGCGTAGAGAGGGAGGATCGGGATGACAATCCCAAATCCTAAGAGGTCAATGAAGACCGTAAATAAAAGTGCGAATTTAGCTCTTTGTTTCATCGGGGTAGCCTAATGTCGTAAACCTTCCAATATGGCTTGTGCTCATGTAGCCAATGCATAGCGGACCTACAAGCGTCATCGCTCGTATAAAGGGCGCTAAAGCATCCTCCAGAGCCACACAGCATTGCATCTCCACCAGTGCCAGAAAGAACAGACGCAATTTTTTGGAGGTTGGAGTTCACTTGATAGGCAAAGGGCGCTAGATCATTACGCCGAGGAATAGATTGTCCACTCATGAGTAAATCCTTGATGGAAGAAGGAGGAAAAAAATCATGATTGATGCACTTGTAGACCTCTTCAGTTCGGATGGAGAGTCCTGTATTGACAATAATCTGAGGACCAATAGTGAGGGAAGGTAGCCTTTCCACTTTTTCACCCTTGTTCAATCCCAGGGTTGTTCCACCGAGGATAAATAGAGGAACATCACTCCCAAGCTGCGAAGCCATTGCTAGAAGTTCAGATTCCGGTATAGGTCTATCGAATAGGGTAGGAAGCGACTTTAGGACACTCGCGGCATTACTACTGCCGCCACCTAGCCCCGCGCCATGAGGAATGCGCTTATGGACCCTTAAACGAATAAGCAGTTGAGTATTCCATTTTTGCTCTATCAGTCGAAGCGCCCTCAATACTAGATTGTCTTCATTATTCGGAACCCCGTTGGATTCGGGTCCTTCGCAAATAAAGTCAAAATCCTGACTTTTTACTAATTCAATATCATCACTGAGTTGAGAGACATGGTCGAGCGTGGTTGAGATAAGCTCTACTTCGTGGTAACCGTCAGATCTTTTGCCTTTAATTGCTAAGTATCGATTAAGTTTAGCGGGCGAAGATACCAGCATGGAAGCCTTACAATCCACTTGCTAGTTCGAAATCTGGATCTGGAAGGCTAAGAATCTTAGGACCTTCGTTGGTGATAGCAATCATATGTTCAAATTGAGCGCTCCAACTGCCATCCTTAGTTCGAACAGTCCATCCGTCAGATTCTACGAGACAGGCATGAGAGCCATCGACGAGTATGGGCTCAATCGTAATAGTCATCCCTGGTTCAAAACGGAATCCGGTTCCCCGAGGCTGATCGGCGTAAACGACTTGAGGATCTTCATGAAGATCTCGACCGATACCATGGCCAATGTATTCCCGTACGACAGAGTAGCCAGCCTCTTCGGCAAAAGACTGAACTGCTGTTGACATATCGCCCAGTCGGTTTCCTACCTTAGAAAATTCAATCCCGCGAAACATGGCTAACTGGGCGGTACGGATCAGACTTTCTGATTTGTCAGAAATATGCCCTACGCCAACCGTCAGACAGGTATCGCCATTGAAGCCATCCAGTTTCGCCCCACAATCAATGGACAGCACATCTCCATCCCTGAGGGTGTAGTCCGAAGGGATACCGTGAACCACCTTATCATTTACTGACGTACAAAGAGTTGCTGGAAAGCCATGGTAACCCTTGAATCCGGGAACAGCCCCCTGTTTACGGATGTAATTTTCGGCTAATTTATCTAGTTCCAAAAGCGTAACGCCAGGTTTAGCTGCCTTGGCTGCAAGGCGGAGGGCATTCGCTGCAAGCCGCCCCGCTTCCCTAAGTTTATCGACTTCCTTGCGGGATTTATAACGGATCTGTTCTCGGAATAACACCACATAAGCCTCTCTTTCAGTTTATCCTTTGTCCGCCTTCCATCGATAAAATCAATTGAAGGGTTAGGGTAGATCAGGCTGCCTTAGTCCTTATATAGGATGATTACTGTAGGGGCCAAAAGCCCAAGCTCATGAAAGCGGATGATCAAATGACCTACTCTCGAGAAGAATACGATTGGATTGAAGCCGAGTGGGCATTCCATCTCCATGGTCGAAGTGCGTTTTTAAGCGTTGATGACTTCCAAAAGATCAAAGAATGGGAAGGTCACTCCATTCCTCCTGATCTCATTGTTTCAGCAATGAAAAGATATTTCGAGAGAAGGTTAAAAAAAGAAAGACCCAGGTCATTCATAGCTATCGGACACATTCAACCGGATATCGATAAAATTCTCAAACTAAGGACAGCTTTGGATCGCCACGAGACTTCGGATCAAATCAGAGATTGGAATCTGGTGAAATCACCCCTTCGGGAGGACCCGGAAGCCCAAAGTTTATTTCGAGTATGGCAGGCTAAACTCTATGCTTTGCCTTCGGCAGAGTCTCCGATCTATCTAGATGTCTTCAAAGAAGAACGCCAGGGTTATAAAGATCTTATTCGCTACGCACAACTCCAACTTGGAGATAGCATCGAATCTCTAAGAATAGAACTAACTGAAAAATTAAAAAAGGCAGATCTTATACCGGGTTCACCGGTCTGGGATCGTTCTTTTGATTTTCATTGGTCAAACCTCGTTGCAGAGTTTTGGAAACTCCCAGCGAGGTCTTAAATGATAGCCATGCAGAGATGGGAAGAAGAGTTATCCCGCCCGACCGAAGATTTTTTCTCAGCGTATGTGAATATCAGCCAAAATGATCAAGACCTTATTTTGGCAGTTCGCTCGGCCGTTAAAGTACTAGTTCCGGTTATTGATTGGCCCGGCTTCTTGCCTCATATGCCTCACGGTCTACTGGGGCTCTCTTCCATTTTTCGGCTAAGAGGGATTTTAGATGCTAGAAGTTTCAGAAGGGCGTTGGGTACTCAACTTCATTATTTTGCCCAAGAAGGAAGGGCGACTTCAGCAAAAAAACCTCTTATGGGGTCAGGATCTTTTCAGAATATAAAATTAGGCATACAAAAACAACTCCCAGAAATCGCTTTTGGTGAAGTGATGGGAATAAATGTTCCCACAGATGACGACTTTGACTCTTTGGTTAGCTTGGTCAAAAAAGATATGTCGAATATGGGCCATAAGATGGTTTTTATTCATCACATGAAATATCTATTTATTCAATTGGGGAGACCCAAGGCTACCGGGCGATGGCTTTTGGGCATTTGTGCTTGGCTCGCAGCCTGCGCACCAGATACCTTTTGGAACGAGCGCGCCCAAAAGCGACTTGATCAGGTTCCGTCTCGGCCATTAGCTGGCTCTATGGTTTTTGCACCTGAAGACACCACCCGTCTCAGAAAGGCAGTGAATGAATTTGGGTTGGTTCAGATGCTTAATGAGTGGACTTCGGCAACCGCAGATGGACTGCATTCCGCCGAGATGCTTAAAGTCCTGCTTCTGTCGAGTAGCGATAAGTTACTCGATGCTCGGAGAGATCTCGAAGGCAAAACCTCCTGGCTTTTCACCTACCTCGAGTCTCTCTGGTTTAGTGACGATGCAAAGTCAGATTTAGCAGTTTGGTCACAGGCCGCCGCTTTGGTTAATCTTTTTCCAAGCGAGGAAGACTCTTCGCGAATGAGTACTCAAGTCGAGGACGGTGGATTAAAAGTAAAGTTATCGGATGCCATACTAGACGTAGAGCCCCAAAAAGCATTTAGCATCGCCCATTCTTCATTGAATGCTGCTAATTTGCCTGCAGATGTCGAGAGGGAAGTAACTCTTGCCGTTTCTTGGGGAGATCCGATATATAACTTCAGCCATCATAGCCTTGCCCTAGCTTCTTTAATTCATTTACGCGCCCATATCGAGCCGCAGGTCTGGAACTACGCCATGTGCTCTCTCTGCAAGTCGCTCGCTAATAGCCAAGGAAGTTCTGACCTAAGTCGACAACTAGACCGGCTCTTAGGCTAAGATCTTCCGGGCAGGTAGTGAGGTCGAGGTTCTCCAGTCGAGTAGTCGTAGAAGCCCTTGCCGGTCTTCTTCCCGAGAAACCCCGCTTGAACATAGGCTTCCAAAAGCGGGCAGGGACGATATTTATCTTGTTTCATTCCACTATGTATGACGTTCAAGATGTAGAGACAAGTATCGAGGCCAATAAAGTCAGCTAGCGTGAGGGGCCCCATCGGGTGGTTCATACCAAGCTTCATGATCCCATCGATACTCTCGATAGAAGCAACCCCTTCGGCAAGCGTGTATACCGCTTCATTAATCATGGGTAAAAGAATACGATTACTTACGAATCCTGGTGAGTCATTACACCCTAGAGGTACTTTCCCAAGAGTTTTTGAGAGCATCATAACGTCGCTGTACGTCTGATCAGACGTACGTGATCCTCGTATGACCTCGACCAAAACCATGATCGGTACAGGATTCATAAAGTGCATACCGATCACTTGCGTGGGCCTCGCCGTGGCGCCTGCGATCTGATTAATGGAGATTGAACTTGTATTAGAAGCTAGAATCGTCTCGGGTTTACAGATGCGATCTAAATTTTTAAAAATACCCTCCTTAATATCCCATTTTTCAGTTGCAGCCTCGATGATAATGTCGCAATCCCTTAAATCATCAAGCTTAGTTACGCATCGGATAGATTGAAGGGCGCGACTCTTCTCCTCCTCCGTAATCTTCCCTTTTTCAACACTCTTTTGCATATTTTTAGAAATAAAAGATAAACTTTTTTCGCACGCTATTGAGCTGACATCTTGAAGGATAACTTCGTGATTTGTTAGGGATGCGACATGAGCAATACCGCCCCCCATCTGTCCAGCTCCCACAATTCCAATTGATTTGATAGCCATCTCAATCTCCAAATAGATTATTAATCAGGATGCCTCTTTGGGTTCAGCAAGCCAAGCCACTAAGACCGATATCATATAGAGGGTCATGAGGATCACACTAAAAAAAATAGAGGTGACGACGACATCACCCGGAGTCGCTATCGTGCTTATCACTACAATCGTTACCGCTGCATGCCGCCAATATCTGAGCATCTGCTTTGCAGTAACCACTCTGAAACGAGATAGAAAATAGAAAAGAACAGGTAGTTCGAAGATGACTCCAGTCATTGCCAGTGTTCCAATGAATAGATCGAGGTACTCATCGATATGAAGATTGGCCCTCAGTCCAGCCCCCATGGCTTCAGTAAAGAGTACGTCTCCTAAAAATCGAAACCCATACACATAGGCAAAACAAATACCACCGATGAAGCAGAGGCTAGTTACCCCCACAAAGGGCGCCATATAGTTCCGCTCTCTCGGTAATAAGCCGGGTCGTATGAAAGCCCAAACTTGATAAAACACAATTGGAATAGCGATAAGACAAGCTGTCCAAATGGAAAGCCTCATTAAGCTAAAAAAGGGCTCCGTTAAACTCGTAAAGGCCCAGGGTTTAATTTGGTCTACATCCTGTCCTGTTTGCCTAGAAATAGCAAAGAGAAGGGGACGCTGGACTAATTCCCAAATTTGAAATCGAAAAGCGTAGGTAAGAGAGAACGAGGCAACTACAGCGATCAGAATTCGAATGAATCGTATTCTCAGTTCCTGGAGATGCTCCCAGAAACTCATTTTATCGGCTGGAGTTTCAGGTAGAGCCATTTCTTCTAGCACTCAACTTTCAATGAAGTTTTGAATAGGAAGACTTTCTGATTATTTCTTGGTGTCAGAAACATCGTCTTTGACAGAGTCGGTAATTTCTTTGCTGGCTTTCTTGAATTCCTGAATGCCTTTACCAATACTTTTGCCAAGTTCGGGAAGACGAGAAGGTCCGAAGAAAAGAAGAAGGACTACTCCGATCAATAACATCTCTGTTAAGCCTAAGTTTCCCATAGGTACCTCGTTGATGTTTTCAGTTTAACGCACTCGACTACTAGGGGAGTAGGTCGCTTAGGGAGACGCCGTCGGGAAGGTCTATTTCCATCTGGAGCAAGCCCTGTCCATGGGTTTTACCTTGGGCATCGGTCTTAACGCTCTCGCTTCCTCCCCCGCCTAAAGAATTATGAAGAATGAAATTGAGGGCTTTAAGGTTGGGTACCTCGAATCTCTCGACTTCTCCAAAGCAGATTAATGCGAAATGCCGCTTTACGAGTTCTTTAGTGACACAACGTTTCAGTACTTCGTATCCTGCGTTAGTGTAAGCAATTAATCCAATATTAGAAGTATCTCCCTTGTCTCCCGATCGTGCGTGAGCTATTTCTAAGAGAGCGATTCTCATAGAGGTATCTCACCTTTAGGTCGTCCAATTGAATCATACATCCAACCGGACTTTGCCAATTCGTAGGGGGAGAATAAATTTCTGGCATCAATGATTTGTTTATACTTCATAAGGCGAGCCACCTCCTCAAGATCAATTTTCTGGTAGTTAGTCCATTCGGTAGCAATCACGAGTAGATCTGCATTCTTGGTCGCCTGAATAGGATCAGCCTCGTAAATGATAGAGAGCACCTCTTCAGAAAGCGCCCTTTTGAAGTTTTCCATTGCGATAAAGTCATGGGCTATCACTTCAGCCCCTAGTCTGACTAAGTCTCGAACAAGATCCAGCGATACGCTTTCACGAACATCATCTGTATTTGCCTTGAAAGCGAGTCCCCAAAGCGTAATGCGCCGACCGGAGAGAGGCCTTGAGGGGTCTAGGGGATCAATTGAGAATAACTTAGTTATTTTTCGAAGTAAGATCTTCTTTTGATATTGATTTGTTTGGAGGGTAGCCCGAAGGACTTTGAGATCTTCGCCTGCCTGATCTCCTAAAGACAAGAGGGCAGATACATCTTTTGGAAAACAACTTCCACCGAATCCGGGGCCTGGATTCAGGAATGATTTACCAATTCGCTTATCCGCCCCGACAGCTCGTTTCACATCATCAATGTCTGCTCCTACTTTTTCAGAAAGGTTGGCTATTTCATTCATGAAGCTGATACGAGTCGCTAGCATCGCATTCGAAGCATACTTAGTGAGCTCGGAGCTTTCAGGCTTCATAGAAAACCATGCCCCGTCCGCATTTTTTAGCAAAGGAGCATAGAGGTTATGCATAACGCGCTCGGCGTCTTTGCTATGGCAGCCGACGACAACGCGATCGGGGTTCATAAAATCGGAGATCGCATCACCTTCCTTCAAAAACTCTGGGTTACTGGCAACCTCAAATATAGAAGAAACACCTTTCGAGGCTAAATGGTCGTCGATGATTTTCTGAATTCTTGAAGCAGTTCCTACGGGTACGGTGCTTTTAGTAACTACGATCAGACCATCCTTTATTCTTGGTTTTTGAGCAAGGCATTCAGCTATTTCGGCAGCGACTTGGAAGACATAATTCATATTGGCTTGTCCGTCTTGCCCTTGAGGGGTGCCGACGCAGATGAAAACTACACGAGCACCCTCGAGAGCCTCCCCTAACTGATTGTGAAAAGATAACCGGCCAACTTGGAGAGTTGAGGCGAGGAGTTCCTCTAAGCCTGGCTCATAAATAGGACTTCTTCCTAACCGCAAGGCATCGATCTTATTTGTGTCTTTATCGACGGCCGCTACTTCAACTCCGATATGGGCAAAACAGACAGCAGTCACAAGCCCTACATAGCCTGAGCCAACTACCGCTATTTTCATGAGACCCACCTTTTTAATAGTGTATCTCGAAATACCGACCACTCTTGATATGATGAGCAAGTATCGGAGTCTTTTATGGCCTTCTTGGGCATGGCGCAAGTAGAAGTAAATCTGTTTCAGGTGCTTCTTAATGCGAGTATTTTTGCTCAATTTATCCTGTTGATTCTTTTTATTTTTTCCGTCTGGAGCTGGTCCATTATTTTTAGAAAAGCGAAGACTTTTGCTTCGATGAAAAAAACATCCATAGAGCTTCGGATACTGTATGACGAAGGGAAGGGTTGGAAAGAAATCGATCGCAGATCTGCAGAATTCGAAGGATCGCCACTGTTGGCTTTATATCGGGCCACGAAGCAGGAAATGGCTTCTCCCATCATGCAAGCCAAAAGCCCTTCAGAAAGAATCCTTTCCATCGAAAGAACGCTGCAGCGTTCAGGAGTCGTCCAGATGGGATTAATCGAGTCACAGATGGGTACGCTCGCAACAGTGGCCGCAGTCTCTCCTTTCGTGGGCTTGCTCGGAACTGTTTGGGGCATCATCGGAGCGTTCCGTGGGATTGGTATGTCGGGTAATGCAAACTTAGCGAGCGTTGCTCCGGGCATCAGTGAATCTCTTATTGCTACGGCGCTCGGTTTGGTAGCAGCTATCCCGGCCCTGATGGCCTATAACTATTTCCAAGGAGAATTGAAATCTTGGCAAAATGCTATTGATGACTTCTCGCTAGAAATCATTTCTACCATCGATCATCAATCATAAAAGATGTCACAATCTTCTATCCTTCTCGCTCCTTCGGAAGACAAAAAAGAAGGCGGCAGATTGGGCACTCTCTCAGAAAATAAAGACCAAGCATGGGTTAGAATGTCTCTCCAAAAAAAAATTCGAGACGCTTCTCGCTCAGAATTGCTAAAAATCCTCGGTACCAAGGGCGATCTTTTCAATAAGGTGATCACTCAATGCAAAAATCTTCACAAACCGTTACCCTTGTTACCGGCCCTTGGTCGATACCAGGGGGTTGCCTTCGAAGCTCTTGACGCTTCTTCGATCCCCCTCAAAACGTGGCAGCAAATTTTCGTACTATCTAATCTCCGTGGACTCGTTCGTGGAGACGAACTTCTGCCGTTTTACAAATTGAAGATGAATAGTCTCGAAGGCCTTAAAGCGCACCTCCAAAAACAGTTTTTATCCGAACTAAATAAGATACCCAAAGGCCCTGTTTGGTCTCTAATACCGGAAGATCAAAGTTCCTTAATTCACTTATGGGGGAGAGAGCGTAATACGGCCATGATCCTAGATGGCTCAGGTAAAAAAGTAAGCCATTGGTCGAAATACTATCGCGGCCTACTTGCTCGATGGATCCTTGTTCATCAGAAGGGGAGCCCGAACCAAGTATTCAAAGCTATATTGCCCTCGTGCCGTATTACGGAGATGAACGACAATGAGTATGGGGGAAAAGAACTAGTCATAACCATTGATACAAAGAGGAAGTGAGCATTGGAACATCTAACGTCTCCTTTTTGGCAACGCCAGCCTCTCCTTCCCCTGGAGATACAACGATTTATCAGAAAAAGATTTGAAAAAGCTATTCATAATCCCCAAGAGCGTCAGCACCTGGTGTGGCCCTTGATCCTAGGTTCCCCTGGTGTCCGAAAGAATTTCACGCAAGGAATACCCGAAGAAGAACTCTTCGTGCAAGCGGCCAAAATGCTGGCTGCAGTTGAGGTCAAAGAGCCTTCCGCGTCTTGGCGCTATCACCAGGAACTTTTCCCTGATACGGCCTCGATGCAAGAGGCGGGTTGGAGTGCCCATGACTCTTGGCGATCATGGGCGCCGATGGTTTCGCTCAGGATCGGTTGGCAATTATCCTCGCTCACGGGGATCAATCCCGGGCTTGACTATGATTTTAGATGCGGAATTTCCCTCTTCAATAATGGACTTTTTTTTGAATGTCATGATGCCCTTGAACCCATGTGGCTCAGTGCTAAAGGGGAGGAAAAGCTAAATCTCCAATCCCTCATTCTTCTAGCGGCCGGGTTTCATCATATTCAACACCAGAATGCGGCTGGAGCACAAGCTGTATGGAAAGATGCCCTAGGCCGACTCAAAGGTCAGGATCGATTGACGTTGTCCACGGGTAATCTTGAGATCCATGAGTCACTGAAAGCCCTAGACTGCATTGCACTAGAACTTGACTCAGGAGACGCCTCGGACTGGGGGAAGGTTTGGAAACAACCGAAGCCTCGTTGGAATCTTACATAGGCTTTGTAGAGCTGGGATAGGATTGAGATAGGACACACCATGGCTATTTCAACGTTAGATTTATTTAAAATCGGTATTGGCCCCAGTAGTTCTCATACTGTTGGCCCCATGACTGCTGCAAGAATTTATGCCTTAAAGATACAAGAGATGGGGATCATTGGAAAAATCTGTAAAATAAAAATATTTCTTTATGGTTCTCTGGGGGCTACTGGTAGGGGGCACGGTACCCCCAAGGCATTATCTTTAGGCCTCATGGGTTACACCCCTGAAGATGTAGATGTCGATAAGATCCAGGGTGTGCTTCAGGACATTGAAGTCAATCAGAGCCTCTCTCTTTTAGGTCAGTATCCGATCCATTGGCGCGAATCTGAAGCCATCCATTTCGAATACAAAGCGCTTCCTTACCATCCCAATGGAATGCGTTTCGTTTCCCTTGGAGCCAAAGAAGAGTTGTTGCATGAAGGGACCTACTATTCGGTTGGTGGAGGCTTTGTCGTAGATCCTGAAGCACCTTTAGGTGGCGACCCCCTTAAGCCGCAAGAATTGTCCCTCCAATTTCCTTTTAACTCAGCTATAGAACTTCTCGACCATTGCGCAACCCACAATCTCTCAATTAGCGATGTCATGTTGGCCAACGAAGCTGCATGGAGGAGTGAATCTGAAACCAAGGCTAAGATCCTGTCGATTTGGAGAGCAATGGAAGCCTGTGTTAGGCGAGGCTGCCAATCTTCGGGGATACTTCCGGGTGGTCTAAAAGTTCTTCGGCGGGCCCCTGCGCTATTCAAAACTCTAAGCGATCGCCCAGAGAATCTCAAAGACCCCTTAGCCCTTATGGATTGGGTTAGTTTATATGCGCTAGCCGTCAATGAAGAAAATGCAGCTGGAGGAAAGGTCGTTACAGCCCCCACTAATGGCGCTGCAGGCATCATTCCCGCCGTTCTCCATTTTTATCGTCGCTTTACGGATGGAGCTTCAGACGAAGGCGTGGTTAAATTCTTGCTCACCGCAGGAGCTATCGGAACTTTATATAAAAAGAATGCAAGCATTAGCGGAGCTGAAGTTGGCTGTCAAGGAGAAGTGGGATCGGCATGTTCTATGGCAGCTGGAGCTTTAGCTGAAGTATTAGGCGGAACCCCCAAGCAAGTTGAAAATGCAGCTGAGATCGGGATGGAACATCATTTGGGTCTAACCTGCGATCCGATCGGAGGCTTGGTTCAGATTCCCTGCATCGAACGGAACGCCATGGCTTCCGTCAAAGCGATTCAAGCTGCGAGACTTGCTCTCCATGGTGATGGTAATCATTTTGTCAGCCTCGATAATGTTATTGAAACTATGCGCTTGACCGGCGCCGACATGAAAACAAAGTACAAGGAAACTTCTCGGGGAGGCCTCGCCCTTCAGGTGGTGGGTGTTCCTGAAGGGGTTTCGGTTAATTTGCCTGAGTGCTAGTTTAGTAGCGGTATGAATTAGACTTGAATGGTCCCTGGTTTGATACACCAATATACTGGGCTTGTTCTTGGGTCAATTGAGTGAGTTGAGCATTCAGTTTTGAAAGTTGAAGGCGCGCCACCTTTTCATCCAAGGCCTTGGGAAGTGTGTAAACACCCACAGGGTATTTTTGGGTATCCCGTTCTGTCCAAAGTTCAATTTGGGCCAGCACTTGATTAGCAAAAGAACTGCTCATCACGTAGCTGGGGTGTCCCGTTCCACAACCTAAATTAACTAGGCGACCTCGTGCGAGAAGAATGATTCTTTTGCCGTTAGGGAAGATTACATGATCGACCTGAGGTTTGATCTCTTCCCACTCATACTTTTCTAAGGAGACTACATCAATCTCATTATCGAAATGGCCAATATTACAAACAATGGCATCATTTTTCATTTTGGACATGTGCTCATGGGTAATGACATGATAATTACCCGTGGCAGTGACAAAAATATCTGCTAGAGAGGCGACCTCATCCATCGTGACAACACGATATCCTTCCATGGCTGCCTGAAGAGCACAAATTGGATCTACTTCAGTCACCCAAACTTGAGCAGAGAGGGCACGAAGAGCTTGGGCTGAACCTTTACCGACATCTCCGTATCCACAAACTACAGCAACCTTTCCAGCAATCATGACATCTGTGGCGCGTTTAATGGCATCAACGAGGGACTCGCGGCATCCGTATAAATTATCAAATTTACTTTTGGTGACGGAATCGTTGACATTGATGGCAGGAATCTTAAGATCTCCCGCTTTGAACATGTCGTAGAGTCGGTGAACACCGGTCGTTGTTTCTTCGGTCACGCCTTTAATAGAAGCCAATTTTGTACTGTACCAATTCGCAGAGGTCTTCAGTCTTTTCTTAATGGAAGAAAAAAGTATCGACTCTTCTTCGCTTTTGGGATTAGACAAAACCGTCAGATCGGATTCTGCTTTACTACCTAAGTGAAGAAGAAGGGTAGCGTCGCCACCATCATCCAAGATCATATTGGCCTCTTGTTTTTCAAAGTCGAAGATACGATGTGTGAATTCCCAGTACTCATCGAGACTCTCGCCTTTAACCGCAAAGACCGGAGTCCCCGCTTCCGCGATTGCTGCTGCAGCGTGATCTTGGGTCGAGTAGATATTGCATGAAGCCCATCGGACGTCAGCCCCAAGGGCCCTAAGAGTCTCTATAAGGACAGCCGTTTGTATGGTCATATGGAGCGAGCCAGCGATTCGGGCGCCCGCTAAGGGCTTCGCATTTAAGTACTCGTGTCGAATACTCATTAAGGCAGGCATTTCTTCCTGCGCTATGAGGATTTCTTTACGGCCCCAAGGGGCCAAATTAATATTTGCAATCTCGTAATCTTGCTTGTTGATAACGCTCATATGAATCTCCAAGATCAGGTGACCTGGTGAGATGCTTATTTAACTCACCTGATACCTTTTGGTAACAGATGAGCGTCGTTTTTGAATCCAAGATGGATGTTCGAGCCTGGGACTCTTTAGAAACGTAGTCGCGCAACGCTCCTCGAACATCTTAAATATAGCAAATATGTCACCAGCTTGTCCTATAAAAACTAGGACAAAGGCCAGATTCCAGCCCCGGCACGGATTAATAGGGGCATCTCACCGGTAATGTCGAGAATAGTACTGGATTGTCCAAGAGGAGGCTCGTGAATAACAATTGCGTCTAAATCGGAACCAAAAGATGCCTCGATAGCAAACGGATCATTGAGGGGATTTTCCCCTGATCGATTGACCGAGGTTGTAATGATGGCCTCGTTAAGGTAGTTCGTGATAGAGACACAAAAATCATGGCGGGGTATCCTTAGTCCAACGGTTTTCCTTGGCTCTCCTACCAACGCAGGAGGGACGTTTCCATTTGCTGAAAGTATGAAGGTATAGGGACCTGGAAGGAGACGCCTCAACAGGTCTTTTTTTATAGGCGTAAGGGGCTGGCAATATTCAGACAACATCTCGTGACTCGAGCACAGCAGGCTCATGGGTTTAGTCTCGTCACGAGCTTTTAACTTAAAGATTTTTTCTATCGCTCGAGAATCTGAAGCAAGACAGCCCATTCCATAGATGGTGTCAGTTGGATAGGCGATCACTCCCCCGCTTTTCAGACAGGCGGCTATGCCGTTAAGGGATTTATCGTCTATAGTTTTGAGGGTAATGATCATGTTGGACTCACCCTTGTAGTGAAAAAACGTTGTTGGAGTTCATCCGACAGAATGGGAAGTAATCCTTTTCTATAGGCATGCGCCATGAAGATTCCGGTTACCGTAAGCCCATCAGTCAATTCACCCGAAGAAATCCTTTCGAGGCACTCACTGAAAGGCTCCCTTCTGACCATAAGTTCTTCGTCACTTTCGGCTTCGCCCGAGCAAGGGCTTAGGTCTTCTGCTAAAAAAAGAAAAGCTTCTTCGTCGGTCTTAGAGTTGCTCGGTCGATAGTAGCCAAGTGGATTCCAGCACCTTGCTTCCAATTGGCATTCTTCAGCAAGTTCCCGTTTCATGCATTCAATGGGGCTCTCGTTAAGCCCTCCTCCCCCTTCAGGAATCTCCCAGGAATATTCTCCCAGGGGATAACGCCATTGTCCGACGAGGACTAAGCGATCGTCATCGTCTATTGCCACTACCCCACATGCTTGATGTTTGATAGAGACCACCGAATAGATCCCTTGGGCTCCTTGCCGATGTCGAAAAGCATCTTCTCTCACCGTTATCCAGGGAGAAGCGTAAATTTCAGACGTTTTGATTGTTTGATAGGGATTAGGATTCTCTGGGATGGGAAGAGGTGTCAACATCGCAGTAAATTAGTCCCAGAATAACAATCAAGAAAAATTAATGTCGGAGATTGAGCCGATCAATTAACTTTTCATATCGAGATTTATCTTTTTTCTTTAGATATTCAAGCAGACGCCGTCGCTGACTCACAAGAATCGTTAGTCCCCTTCGGGAGTGGTGATCTTTAACGTGAACTTTGAAATGTTCACTGAGTAAGTTCAACTGTTCCGTTAGGATAGCGATCTGGACTTCAGGTGAGCCGGTATCACTGTCGTGGGTTTTAAAGTCTTGGATGACTTTTTGTTTTTGTTCATTAGTAAGGGCCATATGGGCTCCTAAAAGGGGGATCATTCCCGTCACCACAAGTTGCAGTCCCGATGCCGCTTCAAGGGTCAAAGTCCAAATAAGGTTGGACACCTTGTAATTTTAATCAAAAGATTTGGAACTGGCTCTATCCTTGGTGCGGATAGAGGGACTCGAACCCCCATGCCCTTGCGAGCACTAGAACCTGAATCTAGCGCGTCTACCAATTCCGCCATATCCGCTTCAAAGATCTAGGTCAATAGGCCCTAGGGCCCCTGAGGACGAAGATTTAGGTTAACCCTTCTCGGTTAATTGATCAACGATAAAAAGCCCCTACCAATCAGTATAGGGAATTCCATTCAGCCCAGTACCCGGCGCTAGTGAATAAACGTCGTAGATATGACCACCTCCCCAGCTTCGAGATTTGGGGTCATCTGAAGTACTTCTCAACCCCCATTCTGCCTTGCCCGTGAAGGGGTCCACGGGGATACGCCTCAAGAATTTAATTTTCTTTGATGTGCTTCCAGTCGCAGCTACGCCTTCCACGAGTTCTTCGAGAGTTGAGGGGCACAAATTATTTTCTGTAGCAGGAGATTTAATTTTTTGAAATTCTGCAGCTTTTCTGTATTCATCAATCGCAAGTCTTATTTCTCTGAGGTTTCTTGAGAGTTCAAGTTCCTTGTCTCGGCGAATACCATTCTTAACTAGAGGAACCGATGCCGAGGCCAGAATAAGCAGAACGGTCGCCGTGATAACCAATTCGAGAAGGGTGAAACCCTTGGTGTTTGTAATATTCATGATTACTGAATGTTAAAGAGCGAATTCACCCAGCGTGCCGAAATAGGGTTGGCCCCGATAAAAATACCAGCCTTTTGAATAATTACGGGTGCATTGCCTGATTGAACGGCGGTTAGGCTAAGGGAGAGTAAATTGCCGCTATCCTCACCCTGTCCATTTCGCTTAAAACTAATCCGACAGATGCCCGCACCATCTTCGGTGTAATCCAAAGCCCCGGAATCATTTAATAGAAAGTCCCCCTGTTTCACGCTTATAACTTTTAATCCTGGCGGGACTAAGAGATCTAGTTGACCCGAGGTAATACCAACTCCACCACTAATATTTAAGTCGATGGTGAGGCTATCTCCTTTCATTGCTTGCGAGACAGGAGGAGACATGAAAATAATCAAATCAGAGTCTGCAGGCTTTGTTTTTACAGGTACAGCTATCACTCTCCCAGTTGCCAGATCTGCGCGAGGAGCCACACTTAAAGTCTCCTTGATGGACTCGGGTGGAATTGAAATAAGCATTTCCTGAGAAATCGGCTTTTTCTCTATAGCGACGGAAGCCATGTTGGTAGGGGTTTCCGCAGGCTTATTTTTAGCTTCTTTAGGCATCGTGGATTTAGAGCCTTCTGCTATATCTTCAGGATTGAAGCCCTTAAAATCACTTTCTGTGAGAACAGGTTTCCTCACTTGAACAGCTCGGATGGTCAGAATCACGTCTGTCTTTGCCTTCTGATTACGGGTATTGCCAATCAATCTTCCAATCAGGGGCATTTCCGAAACACCCCAGATGCCCTGAAATTGTTTTTGCTCTTCGTCCTTTAGAAGCCCACCAAAGATGGCTGTTTCTCCGTCTTTCAACCGCGCTGTAGTTTTAATTTCTCTTCGGCCTAGATCGGGCCGTCCGGGGGCCGAGCCAGCTTTGAGGGTTGTCACAGAGGCTTCGATTTTGAGGGTAATCTCGCCATTGTAATGAACCCTAGGTTCTACAGATATCTTAACTCCCACATCCTCGTAACTGAAAGATACTTGCCCTAACCCCCCAAGGCCAGTGGTGTTGGAAGAACTTTGGGCCCCTGATTGATTGGCTCCTAGGAGTCCGCTCGTGAGCGCTGACTGAGTGGTACTAATCTTATCTCCGATATTGACTTCGCCTTTGCCTCCGCTGACAGTTCTAACGTTAGGACTGGCGACTAATCTCGCATCTCCATTGCTTTTCAAAAAATCAAGGGCCAAGTTAGGGAATAGAGTCCGGATGTTCGCTGAAGAAATAGAAAGGGTATTTGTGGCTGAATTGAGGCCACTACTCTGATTAACTGTGGTTGCCCCAATTCGAAAGGTTCCTGAATCATCGCCAGCGCCTAGAACGGGGAGGAGTCCGACTTTCTGTAAGCTGCTTTCGGTGACTTCCATAAGTTCTAGATAAACCATTACCTCGGGCAGGGCTTTGTCGAGTTGCCCGATAACGCGATCAGTTATTCCTAACTCTAGGGGCTTCGCTTTGACAATAATTGCATTCATCCGCTTGTCGGTGAACACCCTGAGTTGGGGAATGAGCGTAACTAAAGTTGCGCGAACCTCATTGGGGTCTGCATTAGATAAAAAGTAGGTTTTGATGATCTGATTTTCGAATTGCTCTCGATTTTGCGGAGTAGCTTTGAAAACCATAATGGTGTTCTTGTCCACCACTTTGTAAAACATTTCATTTTGAAGCATCAGCGTATCTAAGGCCTTATAAAAAGAGAGGCCTTTCAAGTCAATAGAGATGGAATTATCTTGAAAACTTGTATGAAGAATGACATTAATCCCTGCAGCCTTACCCAGTGTCCCCAGAATCTCTTTAAGAGAAGTTCGACGGGTGAAGGAAATATCAATACCATCTAATGAATTAGGATTAAGAAGAAGGGTATTTTCTTGTTCAACTCGCGCTTTAATATCGTCCATATCTTCGGGAGCAGATAGGGTTTTGGCTCTCTCGATTTTTTGCTGAAGACGCAGAAGCCAATCTTGTGCAATTTGATTATCAAAATTAAAGGTGAGCGCTTTGGCAACTAAATTCTGAATGGCTACATCGCTGCCCCCTCTTCGCTCAAGTTCCTGAGCTTCCCTCAATACTTGTTCGGCAGCTTGCTGAGCAGAACGCTGAAGGCCTATTCGAGCTTTCACATTTGAAGGGTCGTTTTGGACGATGGCACGATAGCCCTGGAGGGAATCCTCATATCGGCCTTCTTCAAAAGCTTGATTGGCCTTCTGAAGGGCACAGCCGAATGAACCCAGGGTTAAAATAACGAGGACAAGTAAGGACTTTATTTGTTTTGGGGTTGTCATGGTCACTTTCTAGTATCCCTCAAAAAAAGGGCATTTCAATGAATCTGGCTAGTTTTCAATACTGCTAGCAGATGCTGCGAAGAATAAATCAGGGTATTTAAGGTTCTGAAACCGTGCATTGTCTTCCTTTATCTCGATTAATTTCCATCGACCTCGAATAATCGACCCTATTTTTAAATTGGTAGGTTCTTCGCCGTTCATAAATGCCCCAGTTACGCCAGCTTTGCTGGTTCTGAGAAACCCAATGAATCTGTATTCATTCGGGGCCGTAGCCATTTCTAGTTGTCGATCCTGTTCTAATTGCTTTTGGGCAATCTCTTCGGCAGTAGGCTCGGGAGGGGGCGGCAGTGGCTTGGCTTTTTTTATAATTTCAGGCGGCTTGGGACCTTCGAACAAAAAAGGATCTCTGAGAAGTTTAGGCAAGGGAGGTATCTCAGATGATTGATCTAGAGCGGAGAGATCAGGAAGAGATCGCAAGGCCGCCATAGAAACCGAGTCTGTGCCGACAAGGGTTCTTTGGGGTTGGCCGGAGTTGGGCCATAGGAGTATGGCAAGTAGACCCGCAAGTATGACAATACCCACTTGGGTTCTTCGATTGGTAAGAATTTCCTGCTTCATGCCTGCAAGCGAAATAGTTAGGTTTATTTTTTCTGACAAAATCCTCAAGGGATTCATTGGTTACCCTCGCGAAACAAAACATCAGGCTTCTTGAATGCCCGCAGATTCACGGTAAGTTTCAGGCCCTCTGGGGACTCTTCTAAACGAGCCTCACGGACTGCATATGGAAGTCCTGCTGTTTCGAGGGAAAGCATAAATGCCCGAAGATCGCTGTATATTCCCGTCGTGACGAATTCAGACTCGATAGATTCAAGTTCCGTATTTTTTTGTCCTTCCCTGGAAGGCCTAGCATACTTGACACTTTGTAATCTGACATTGTGAACTCTCGATAGCTTATGAAGTTCTCGGCTCAAGGATAGCTGGAGTTGGCTTGAAGGCATATTGGGCAAAAGGCTCTGGATTCGAACCAGAGAATCTTGGCCTTGGCGTATCTTGTCTGATAATTTAATTAGATTATCGAGTTGATTCTTTTTGTTGGTAAAGTCGAACGCAGAATCCTTTTGTGCTTTCGTTTCATTTGCAATGGAATTGCGGAGCTGAGGAATTACTATAAAAATCGATAATAGGCTCAAGATCCAGGCTACGGAGCCCGAGATGAAATGCTTAGTCGCCTGATGAAGTTTGTCCATTAGAACGTATCCTTCGAACCGGGACTAGGCGGGGCGACTGGAGGGATTACATTTTTGACAGGAAGGGTCATTTCAAATTCCCAACCCCCCTGTGACCCCTGATTTTCCCTTTCTAGGATAAGTTCTTTAAAAATAGGACTAGATCCGAGCTGTTGGATAAATTTAACCTTTCCCTCTTCAGTTGTAGATTCTCCATGAAACTTAAGGACAACCTGCTGATCTACCCCCCGTGTTTTCTGCATGTCCCTAAGTCTTACGCCATCAGGTAATGCGACTTCGATTTCGTAAAGTAATCGGGACCATGGAATGGTTTTTTCTTGCAGAAGCTTCTCAGCTAATTTCCATCTTGGCGTTTCACGATCTAGATCAAAACTTGATAATTGCTTTTGGATCTCTTTCATGCGATCAAGCGATAGCTGTATTTGTTCAGTATTTCGGGAAGTCACATAGGAAACTGAGAAAATTCTTGCAGCCATACCGAGCATTGTCACGACAACTAGCGTGAGTAGGGAAACCCCCGATAACGAGATATAGCGGCCCCATTTACTTCGTTTAGGATTCCACCAAACTTCAGGTGTAATGAAATTAATTTCAATCGGCTTAGGAGACATGGCTACTACCTACGAAGATGTCTTCTGTGACAGCAATAGGGCGATAGCCATTGATTAGCCAGGGAGTCGTAGATCCATAGATGTACAATTCTGACTTTTGAGACCAAGTTCGCTCTAAATAGGCAAGAGTCGGATATATCCTATCCTGATTCCAAGTGTCAAGATCTGCCTCCTCTGACCATTGACGAAATAAATTTAGAGAGTCGCTCCAGGCGATCAGAGTTCCCCTATAACGACCTTGTTCAGTGGGAGAAAGACAAATAAGGCATGAGGGTACATCTCTACCGGTGAGGAACAAGTGGTTCATGAGATGTGACCATTTGGGGACCATCGATGTAACCCGGAAACCTAGAGATCTAAGAGTATCTTCGAGTTTTTCTAGAAGGTCCGTTGATATTCCATTTAGGATCCATCCTTTTATGCCCAGAGGGTAAGCCACCACCTTAAAGTCACTAGTTACAGCTGATAGTTGCTGGTATCGCCAATGAAAAAAAGCCGATTGGGATTCTGGGTCAGATGGTAAATCCTCAATAGGCTCAATAAGATATGAAGGAACTATAAAATCATCAAGAATGACCTTACAGGGGGAAGGCGGGATACCCAACAAGGCTCTTTTCATACTTTCGCCGATGTCTGTGAGGCTTGAAGGATAAGCGATCTGGTTAATTAGAATCCTTGAAGGCTCAATCAATATTGGCCCATATCGTGTCTGATCTAAAGATGAACTCATACAGCCTACTTATCCTTATCTTTTTGCATTTTGTTAAAAATTCTTTCAGCCCTATTTTGCCCCAAGAACCAGCCCCAACTGAATAATGCTATGCCGACCAAGGGATAGAAAAGACTCCTGAAGGGGGGATCAATTTTAGTCCACTCATAAAGGTTCAAGAAGGTATCTCCAAGATCGTAAGAATATTAATTTTAACCCCCAAAAGACCCTTTCCCTTCGGGGGGGCTGACGTGGTATGAAAGTAGAAGGTGTTTTCTATACTATTCTCCTTTAATCTTAAGACCTTGGAGCTACCCCCCTTTGCGTCTCATTAGCCTTGAATTACATGGGTTTAAGTCATTCCCGGATACCTATAAATTATCTTTTAAACCAGGTATGACTGGGGTTGTCGGTCCCAATGGGTGCGGTAAGTCAAATATAGGGGACGGGATATCGTGGGCCCTAGGAGAGCAGAGGCCCACTGTTCTCAGAAGTAGCGAGATGTCCGAAGTTATTTTTGCAGGAACCATGAAACGAAAAGCAATGGGATTTGCCGAAGTAAAGGTTCTGATGGAGATGCCTGATCAAAGCAATCCATCCACCATGAAGGAAACAACCATTTCTCGTCGACTCTATCGAGACTCAAATAGTGAGTACCGAATTGACGGCAAAGAGTCCCGATTGAGAGATATCCAGAATTTGTTAATGGATACCGGCATGGGCACTAGAGCGTATTCATATATTCAGCAAGGTCAGATTGATTTGATACTCAATAAAACTCCACAAGATCGAAGATCCTTAATCGAAGAAGCTGCAGGCATTACTCGTTATAAAGTTAGAAAAATTGAGGCTGAGCGAAGACTAGATGATACAAGATCCAATCTTGTCCGGCTCGATGACATTATTCATGAGCTCTCCAAGCAAATGGGAAGTTTAAAACGACAAGCTACTCAGGCAAAAAAAGCCGTAGTAATTGATTCAGAAATTGAAAAATTTCAGCGGATCCTTTTAGCGGGACGCTGGGAAGATATTGAAAAAGCAAGAAGGGATATTCAAAAAGAACGTGATGAAATAGAGCGTCAGGTGGGCGACCTGACCTCCCAGGTGGCGGACAAAGTTTCAGCCGTCGAGGGCCTTAAGGCTGCTCTTGAACGACAACAGCATTCACAAAATGAGCGCGGAAGAAGCATTATGGCCTTGGACCAAAGGCTCTCTTTGAATGAACAAGAAAAGAAGTTTCAAATAAAATTTCAAGAAGATGCCAAAGTTCAACGTCAAAGGCTTTCCGGTCGATTAGAGGAATTAGGGATTCGGCAATTGTCTGAATCCAAGATGTTCGCTGATCTTGAAAGCCAACTGCTCGAGGCCAATATGGTCCTAGAAGAAAGAGAGAGCCTCCTGCGCCTCTCGGACGAAGCTCTAGCTCTTGCCACGGGTATTACTCGAAAGTTAGAAATGGATTTGGAGGAGCTCCGATCTCAGAAAACAAACTCTCAAAATGTCAAAGTGACTCGCTATCAGGAGCGCATCGGGGCAGTTAACTTGTCACTTCAAACCGTTAGCCAGAACATCCAAGGCGCACTTGAGGCCCCCGACATGGAGACGGCGAAGGATTTCCTCATTCGTGCTTCGCGCTCTCTTCAAAGCGAAATTCAGACCAACAATCACCTACTTGGCGAAACAGCAAGTGCGGCTGTCGCGCAAGATACCGCACAGGATTCTCAAATTGCGGACTTAACCAAGCAATTGAGCATTAAGCAACCTCATTTAGAAGAACTCAGAAGTTTGAATTTTAAAACAGCAAGAGATCGCGATGCTTCGTGGGCACAAAGAGATGCTATCCAGACACAACATAAAGCAACTCAGAAAACACAATTTGAACTAGAGGCAGAACGCGCTCGATTAATTCGAGATGAAGAAGACTTCAGGGTCAAAAGCGAGCAAGCGGTCGTTCGTGTCTCTGAAATAGAGCTTGAAGTCCAGGAATTGTTAATCCAAAGAGAAGAGCTCCAAAAGGAACTTACGGATTATCAACCGATCCTAGAGACCGAAGCGGAACAGCTCAAAGATCTCGAGAGAGGAACCCGTGAATTCCAAGAAGTACTTGATAATGCCAGAAACCTGAGAACCGATATTGTTGTTAAAGCTACTGAGATTAATGGCTTTCTCGACACTCTCTCTAAAGAAATCGAAATAGCTTTCAGAATGGATCCTCAACTTTTTATTGCAACTATCACTAATGAAGAACGCGAACTTTGGGACGAGGGAGAACTTTTCTATCAGACGCGTATCACCGAGCTTCAAAGTAAAAGAATGGATATTGGAACAGTGAATGCGTTAGCTATCGAGGAACTAGAAACTTCTGAGTCACGCTTGACCGACATGACCACTCAGCGACAAGACGTGACAGAAGCTATCAAAAATCTAGAACTTACAATCAATGAGATTAATGAAACATCGAAAGCAAGATTCAAAGAGGCTTTCGATTTCATCAATGAAAAATTTAAAGAAGTCTTTGCCGATCTTTTTGGAGGGGGTACGGCTAGGTTAACTCTCGATGAAACAGAGGATATTCTTGACTGCGGGATCGAGATTATGGCGCAACCCCCGGGAAAAACACCCAAAACTATCAATCTGCTCTCGGGAGGTGAAAAAGCCCTAGCGGCAATTTCTCTCCTTTTCGCTATTTTTCACTACAAGCCATCGCCTTTTTGTATTTTAGACGAAGTAGATGCAGCATTAGACCAGGTCAAGACCAAAAGCTTTGCTGAACTAGTCAAAAAAATGTCGAAGCAGACTCAATTTATTGTCATCACGCATCAGACATCAACCATGGTGGAATGCGACACTCTCTACGGAGTTACGCATTCTGAACCCGGGTGTTCGCAAATAGTTAGCGTGGAGTTTGCCGAGGCTAAAAAAATAGCAGAAGCCCAGTAGGGACACTTCTATTTTTTCTTTTCTTTTCGTAAGACTAACTTGATCGACTCTTCCAAAGAGGGTATTGGATCTAGCGTTCTGATTTGGCCTATAGCCTGACGAATCGCTTCGTCCTTATAGCCTAGATTGATTAGAGCGGATTTAAGATCTTCTTCTAGGGGGCTTGTAGGCGCAGTTTCACCGATTCCATGAAGTCCTGCTATACCCCCGAGTTTCTCGCTTAACTGAAAACAGATCTTTTCAGCAGTTTTCTTCCCTATCCCTTTAATGGACACGAGATAGTCGATATTCCTTTGTTGAATGGCTTGGATGAGAAGGCTGTAGCCCTGAGCCCCGAGAATATCTAAAGCCAACTTGGTACCAATACCGTCAACTTGGATAAGTTTTAGATAAAGTTCTTTTTCTTCCAAACTATAAAAGCCAACAAGGCTGATATCGTTTTCTCTAACGACCAGTTCGGTAAACAGTACGACAGGGGATCCCTCTGATGGTAAGTGGGCGAATGTGGACACAGAAATCGAACAGACATAACCTACCCCTGCGCATTCAATAATCGCTTGATGACTCTGTTTCTTGAACAGCGTGCCTTTGACGAGACCTATCATTATTTAAGGATATCGAGAGTAGCCAACGAATACATTCATAGTTAAACTAACTTCATTGGGGCTGTAGCTCAGCTGGGAGAGCGCTGCGTTCGCAATGCAGAGGTCGACGGTTCGATCCCGTTCAGCTCCACCACTCCCTAGGCATATTCTAAAGAGAATGCTTCCAGGCCAATTAGGCCAGAGAATCCATGATCTCAGAAAGTATTTGAGGGCTTGGTTTGAGGGCCTTGAGGTCAAGACTCGCCAAGGGCTCGTCAACCAAATTTAATACTTTATTGAAATCAGGAGATCCCGGTCGGATATAGAGCAGTCCCGTAAGCAACTCGTTTTTCGACAAAGACTCTTTGACTAGCTTTATCGCTCCTACAGCATCAGTCGGATCATAATTCTCATGAATGTTTCTAAAAGTCACCTTTGAACCATCGGGGAAATCTACTGTTTTAGATTCACCAGCAGCTATTTCTATATTTTCTAACTCGTTAAAGGCCACAAAACCTAATTCATGTAGAGGCATTTCATGATCTTTGACATTTTTATATGACTTAGTGGAGCTGTCATGGTTGTTGAACGTGACGCAGGGTGAAACAATATCAATAATCGAGGTGCCCTCATAAGAAAATGCAGCTTTTAAGATCGCATTCATTTGTTTTGGGTTACCACTAAAAGATCTTGCTACGAATCCACAACCTAGTTCGATGGCTAATGTGACAGGATCGATGGGCTCTAGTGAATTAATACTTCCATATTTGAGAACAGATCCTTTGTCCGCAGTGGCTGAAAACTGACCCTTCGTGAGACCGTAGACTCCGTTGTCTTCAATAATGTAGATGATCGGAACATTGCGGCGAATCATATGGCAAAGTTGGCCTAATCCAATACTCATAGAGTCTCCGTCTCCAGAAACACCAATATTGATTAGGTTTCTATTTGCCATTGATGCTCCAGTGGCTACTGAGGGCATTCGGCCATGGACAGCATTGAAGCCCCAGGCTTGATTGAAGAAGTAGGCAGGAGTTTTAGATGAACAACCAATACCGGAAAGTTTAGCCACTCGAGTGGCATCGACATTCATTTCCCAAGCAGCATTAATTAATTGTGCGGTGATTGAATCATGACCACAGCCAGCGCAAAGGGTGGACTTAGAACCAACGTAATCCTGTTTTGTGAGACCTAGTTGGTTGCTAGGAGGAACAGAGCTTGCAGCAGGGGTGTTTGACATTATGAATCCTATATTTTAGAAATAATTTGATTGACTACAGATTGTGCGTCGAGAGCTAGTCCATTGTAATGAAGGACGGAAATAAACTTTGTAGCATCGGCAGGGAAAGTTTCCTTCAAGAGTCCGGCCATTTGTCCATCTCTATTTTGGTCTACGACATAGATCACTTTTTTGGCTTTAATAAATTCATCCACTTCGGCAGTGAAGGGGAGGGCTCGAAGCCTCATATAGTCCAATTTATGTCCCATACGGGCTAGTTCATCTTGAGCTTCTATTACCGCAGGATCGCTTGAGCCAAAGGCGATAATGCCTCCGCTGTTGCCGCTATTTCTGAAGACGGGTTTAGGCACGTAGGTCTTGGCAGAGTAATACTTTCGTTTCAATCGATCCACAACAGCAACGTAATCTTCGGGTTTTTCTGAGTATAAAGCTCGGTCATTATGGCCGCTTCCCCTTGTAAAATAGGCACCTTTTCCTCCGGGGGTACCGGGAAGGGAACGATAGGGTATTCCATCATTATCCACATCGCGATAGCGAGCAAATTCTGTAATTTCGCTCAGTTGTTTTTGGTTCAATACCTTCCCGCGATCGTATGGTTTATCAGGATAAGCAAAGGGGTCAGACATCCAATTTTGCATTCCAAGATCTAAATCTGAAACAACAAATATTGGAGTTTGGAAGCGTTCAGCTAAATCGAATGACTGGTAGGCAAATTCAAAGCACTCCTGCATATTGCCCGGGTAAAGATTAATGTGCAGCGTATCGCCATGACTGCACTTAGCGCAGATATCGATGTCTCCCTGCATAGTCCTCGTGGGGAGGCCTGTCGAGGGACCAGTTCTTGCAACATTGAAGAAAACCCCTGGTATTTCACTAAAGTATCCTAGACCGATAAATTCACTCATCAGTGAGATGCCCGGACCCGATGTCGTAGTCATACTCCGAGCCCCAGCCCATCCCGCTCCTAGAACGGCTCCAGCAGAGGCCAACTCATCTTCCATCTGTACTACAGCATAAGTAGATTTTCCATCGGGCGTTTTTCGGTATTCCTCTAGATAATCAATCAGGCTTTCTGACAAACTGCTAGCTGGTGTGATGGGGTACCATGCAAGGACAGTTACTCCACCAAACATGCAGCCAATGGCCGAAGCCTCGTTGCCATCAACGATAATCTTGCCCTCGGTTTTATTGTCCCTTTTGACTTTAAGGGGACTCTGGGTCTTGATATTTTCTTTTGCCCATAGGAAGCCCGCTTTAATAGCTCCTACATTGATTTCAATGGCCTTTGCTTTGCCCTTAAGCTGCTTTGCTATGGCCTTCTCTGCTTCTTCGGTATCAATTTCTAATAAAAAACATGTAACTCCAACATAAATCATGTTTTTGACTAACTTATGGAGTTTAGGTTCTGGGCAGCATGCAGTAACAATTTTTTGAAAAGGGACAGGAAAATAATGCAGATCATCCCGCAAGCCTTCGAGCTTTAGCGGTTCATCATAAATGACCAAACAGCCACTATCTGACTTTTGAATGTCCTCTTTAGCTGTTTCAGGGTTCATAAGAATTAACATTTCGTTGGTTGCCCTGCGTGCAGTATATCCCTGGGCACTTGCGCGAATAGTGAACCACGTTGGAAGACCGGCGATGTTGGAGGGGAATAAATTCTTTCCGCTTACTGGAACACCCATTTGGAAGACAGAACGCATCAGAACGTTATTGGCTGTTTGGGATCCAGAACCATTAACTGTGGCTATCTGAATGGAAAAATCGTTAACCCTGACATCAAGAGATGGGGACATAGTGCCTGAAGACATTTAGCGCTCCTAAATACTCACGTATCCTATTCTATGCCGATACGGAGATTAAATTATCACACAAAGTAGAAGAAAGCCCAATAAATAGAAGGGATTCTCGACATTTTAGATTATCAATTTGCAGGGCCAAAAAAAACGAAAAAAAAGAGATTGACCCCTCTGTTTTTTTCTCCTAATCTTTAGGCTATGAAATCATCTGATCTTACCAAGCGTCAATCTGCAGTCCTTACGTTTATTAGGGATTTCGTCAGGAAAGAGCGACGAAGTCCGACTCTCACTGAAATAGCGAAGGGGGTTAAGACCCATGCAGTTTCTACCGTTCATAAGCATGTCCAACATTTGATTGAAAAAGGCTTTTTGGCTCGAAGCCAGGGCAAAGGTAACAACATTGTCGTAATTGCTTCTGACCCTAACCCACTATATCAAGAGGCTACTCCGAGCTCTTCAAGATTCATCCCCTTTTGTGGTGATATTGCTGCCGGATCTCCGCTTACTCCAGATAGCCGAAGCATTCCCCTAGAGGTGCCAAATACCATACATAGAAACAGAGAAGATTTATTTATTCTTCGGGTCAAGGGCAATTCAATGACGCAAGACGCTGTTCTAGATGGCGATTTTGTTATTTTGCAAAAAAAATCTGAATATAGAAATGGAGATCGAGTTGTTGCTCTAATTGATGGGGATGAAGCAACACTTAAGGAATTCCGAAGAGATTCTGATGGTATTTTATTGATACCTCACAATTCAGAAATGAAGCCTACCCGCTACCAAGAGGAACAAGTAGAAATTCAGGGTAAACTTGTAGGTGTAATGAGAAGTTTCTAGTTTCATACAGTGGCTAGATTGAATTTTGGGAGGATCATTTGAAATACTTTCTGAAAGGTCTAATCGTGGTGTCCTTGAATATATTAAGTCTTTTTGGCGGATCAGTACCTGACGCTCCAGGACCAAAAGAAGGGCAGTCAGCTCCTCTTTTTTCAGCACTGGATCAAAATAGCCAAATGATCAATCTGTCGCAATTTAAAAATAAGTCGAACGTAATTTTATATTTTTATCCCAAAGATGATACTCCGGGTTGTACAGCGCAAGCCTGCAATCTGCGAGATAACATTGGTGCCATCAAGGCAATGGATGCAGTGATTCTAGGCGTGAGCGCTGATGATGTCGCATCGCATCAAGAGTTCGCAGAGAAGTACCAATTGCCCTTTAGCCTGCTAGCCGATCCAAACAAAGAGCTAATCAACAAATATGGCGTAGCTATGCCCCTTGTAGGTATTGCAAAACGGTGGACATTTATCATCGGTAAAGATGGGGTCATCAAAAAAATTATTAAAGATGTAAAGTCGTCCGCCCATGACTCACAAGTCCTAGAAACCCTTAGGCTCCTCAATCCCTGATCGAAGACTCTCTATGAGGACTAGCTTATTTCTTGTAATGATAAGCAGCCTAGTAGCTCAAATAGAGGAGAGGTCTTTTGAGGAAAGGCTGAAGGAAAGCTTGACCAATGTGGAGTCTCTTTTCTTGCAATCTAGTTCTAGCCCGATCTTTGGCGCATCAAAAGAAAAAGGACAGCTCTTCATTGGAGAAAAAGGACAATTTCGCATGGACTATGATTCGGGGATCTCAATAACCTCAGATGGAAATACCATCGTCCAGTATGATCCTTCAACAAGAACCGCTACTCGTTCTGTTGTATCAGCCAATCTTCGAAGTCATGGCCTTTGGAGTATAGTCTATGGTCAAGAATCTAATGGAATCACACAAGTCACTCAAGTTAAGCCTAACGTCTATAACGTTCTGGGTTTTGGAATCACCCCCAAAGGCTTTCCGATCCAACTTAGATTTGGAGATTCTTATCTTGAATCCATTCAGTGGGTAGATAGCTCTGGAGGGACGCAGATTTTGTCTTTCATTAAGATGAAACCTCTCCATGTCGAGGGACGTAAAAGACTCTTCTTGGCCCTTCCTGACAAGACTCGTTGGGTAAAATAATTACTTGTTGATTTCTTTTTTAATAAACGAAACAACATCATTGGTATTGGTACCTGGCTGAAATACTTCTCGGACTCCTAGGTTTTTCAAGGCGGGTAGATCTGTGTCAGGAATAATACCACCTAAGAAAACAATAGTGTCTGCAGCGCCCGCCTTCTTCAACCCTTCCATGATGGCCGGCACCAATTGATTATGGGCTCCGCTCAGTATAGACAAGCCTAAAACACGAGCATCCTCTTGGACAACAGCGGCCACAATTTGGGACGGAGATTGCCTAAGTCCCGTATAAATTACTTCCATTCCTGCATCTCTAAGAGAGCGAGCTATAATTTTTGCTCCTCGATCATGTCCGTCGAGACCAGGCTTTGCGATCACAACTCGAATAGGGGCCATAAGATCTATTGTCACCTAGCACATATCTTAGGGGCAAACAATTGAGGCATTTTCCTCACCAATTATGGACTACCCTGAGACCCTCGTAGAGTCCTATGGCAACCGATTGAGCTAGGTTGAGACTTCGAGTGAAGTCCCCGATCATAGGGATTCTTATACTACTGTCTTGGTATTCCTCAATGAGAGGGCGAGGTAAGCCGGAAGTCTCTGATCCAAAAACCAAACCATCTTGCGGCTGCCAATCGACCTCTGTATGTTTTCGCATTCCTTTAGTTGAAAACAAAAACAAACGCATACTTCGATTCTTGATTTTAAAGTCCTGCCAATCGTCATAAAAATCTGGATTTAGTTTTTCCCAATAATCTAGCCCAGATCTCCTTAAGTAGTAGTCCGATGTTTCAAATCCCAAGGGTCTAATGAGGTGTAATTTACAATTATTGTTGACGCATAGCCTCCCGATACTTCCTGTGTTCTGTGGGATCTCGGGTTGATGTAGGACAATATTAAACATGGAGACTGCTATGGAAAATTGTTTGTTTTGTAAGATTGCTGAGGGGACTTTGCAAGCCAATGTAGTTTATAGCGATGAGACTCTCATGGCATTCAAAGATATTCATCCGCAGGCTCCTGTTCATATTTTGATCATACCAAAGCAACACGTAGATAATTTATCTAGCATTCCAAAAGAAATGAGCTCAATCATCTCTCGTATTCCAGAAGTAGCATCTCAACTAGCAAAAGAGTTCAGAGTTGATAAGTCGGGATTTAGGCTGCTAACAAATAGCGGGAACGATGGAGGCCAGACAGTTTATCATTTGCATTTCCATCTAATGGGCGGTAAGCCCCTAGGCCCCAAGTTAGTTAAAGATTAAGCCAAGGGGAGAGATAAGGTAAATACAGAACTTCCACCTAATTCACTTTTTAGGCTTATAGTCCCGCCTAATTTCTTTGCAAGTTGCTTCACGATAGACAGCCCAAGACCAGTTCCTGGTAAACCTCTTGCTGATGATGTCCGATAGAACCTCTCGAAAATCTTTTCTTGTTCGACAATGGCTATTCCGGGTCCCTCATCTTGGACTTGGATCACCATGCGACCTTCAACTAGATTGAAGCTCAGCAGAACCTTCGATTGGGGGTTAGCATATTTAAATGCATTAGAGATAAGATTGTGGATCATTTGATAGAGCCGAAGTTTGTTTGTTTTTACTAAAATGCCCTCCATTTGAGGGTCTATTTGGCTAGTCAATGTGACCCCGCGCTCTAGAGTTCTTCCATTGAAATCATGAAGAATCTCAGAAGTAAATTCATGTAAATTAAGTAGGTCTTCTTTTTTTAATGTTGCTGCAGTCTCGATACTAGATAGATCAGATAAGTCTTCAATTAATTGCTTCATCCTTTCAATTGACCTATTGAGAATGCCCATATTCTGATCGAATAGATCTTCCCCCCCATCCTGAAGGTTCTCTAAGGCTAAAGACATAGAAGTAATCGGGGTTTTCAGCTCATGACCCATGTTGGAGATAAACTTCTGACGCGTCTCTTCGAGACGAACTCGACGTGTAATATCTTCGAAGGTAATCAAAATATAAGATTCGCTTTGGCTATCAATCAATTTTCTCCTCAGAGATAACAACGCATATTTACGCTCGAGACTGTACTCGTCATTGGGCCCCGACCATATCCATTTCATGCACTCAGGCTCTCTGAATACCTGGGGAAGGGGCACCCTGGAGCTTAGAGCGCTATCTTCGCCGAGTATCCTAAGCGCTGCTGAGTTAAAAAAGACCACTTGAATTTGGGATAAGTCGGATCCGTTGCTAAATAAGACAACACCCTCCCGAAGTTCTTCGAATATCTGCCCGAGGGGGATCGGCCATAATCCCACCTCTTTAAAACCCTCGTCAGCCATGATTCCATCCCACCTAACTACCTATAGTATGGATTCTTCAGGACCCTAACTAGGGGTTGAATATTTATCACAATTGTTGATTATATTGGACTTTCGTTTATTTTCTCCCTTGTAACATTTCAAGACTTTTACATACTGAGTGGAATGAAGTGGCCTTTTTAGGCCCTAAATGGATCAAAGTGGTTCATTTATTTTACACAAAATAAGGACATTCACTCAATGCTAACACTTCGGGGAAACTCGCCAGCGACCATAGATGAGAAGGGGAGATTAAAACTTCCTTCGATCTTTAGATCTGCGCTTGAAAAAACCCTTAAAAATAAAGCCAAAAATAAAAATATTAACAATATTGATTTCTACCTTACTTCTTTTGATCTAGGAAAATCTTTAGTGCTCTTCCCCTTAGTTATTTGGGAACAACATGAAAAAGTATTGGTCAATCTTCCATTTATGCACCCAAGTAAAAGGAAAATGATACATAGTCTCTCATTTCATGGTTCAGAAGTTACTCCAGATAATCAAGGGCGTCTCGTTATCCCTCAAAAACTTAGAGAGCAAGCCAAACTCGTAGGAGAAATATCCATCTTGGGGATGATTGATCACTTAGCCCTGTGGAATACGACCTCATATCAAGAGTTATCCTCCCAAGATCCAGTTACTCCCGAGGATCTAATGACTTTATCTAGTCTGGGGGCTAAATGATGACCCTGACTGTGCCTACCCATATCCCGGTCCTATCGGAAGAAGTTGAAGGCTTCCTGGGTCAGGAATCTAAATCCAATTTCCTCGATATGACGATGGGCCTGGGCGGCCATGCGGAAGCTATTCTCAAAAATAAACCCTCTACTTTCAGGTATGTTGGAATCGATCGGGATCCTGAAGCTGTTGAATTTTCAAAATCTCGATTCGAAGACGATCCACGAGTCTCTATTCTAAATATCAATCACGATGATGTATGGCACGACGAAGTATTTGAACAGATCAAGATGACCTGTGCGCCTATTGGTTTTGATTCTATTCTTGCTGACTTAGGTGTATCAACTTATCAACTTAAGAAGGCAGAGAGGGGTTTTAGTTTTTCCCAAGAGGGGCCATTGGATATGAGGATGGACAATCAAAATGGGCTGACCGCCCTTGAGTGGATACAGCGGCAAGACGAAGCAACTCTAGCCTATGCGCTTTGGATATATGGTGAAGAAAGGGCTTCTAGACCCATAGCTCGATCGATATTGAAAATGCTTGAAACGGGGCAGTTGCAAACTACCCTCGATTTAGCCAAAGCTGTTCACCAAGTCTTACCTCTCGAGGTGGCTAAACGCAAAGGGCACTCGAACCCTGCAACTAAAACCTTTCAAGCCATACGCATTGCGGTGAATGGAGAACTCGATCGTCTGAGCCACACCTTATACAATGCATTTAAAAACCTGGCACCCTCCGGTCGGATGGGAGTTATTTCTTTCCATAGTCTCGAAGATCGGATTGTGAAGCAAACCTTCAGAAAAATGTCGGGTATCTATGATGGTCCGGGCCGTCTTTCACCAACAAAACTAACCAAGGAAGTAGATATATTAACCCCCAATGGAGTTACCCCAGAAGCATCCGAAATCCAATCCAATCCCTCATCTCGATCAGCTCGATTAAGAGTGATCTCCAAGTTATAAGGACCCCTATGCCTACATCCTCTTCCATGAACTCTCAAGGTAGCCTTAGTATCGCTAGGGTCATTGGGTTTATCCTGGCCGTTCTTTTCCCATGGATACCCATGCTGTACATCAATGTTGAAGCCATTAAAGTGAGTATTATCACGTCTAAAATTCAGGAACATATTCAAAAGGAAGAAGAAGTTAAAAGTTCCCTGAGAGTCAGCCAAAGCAGATTCCCTCTCGATCAACAAATTGAGGAATTTGCCAGAAATAGAAAAATGGTCCTTGGTAAAAGTGGCCAAGATATTGTCACGATCCCACGTGTGTTCAACTCCGAAGACCAAAGTATGGCTAAAATGAATAAAAATATATCTGTTAACTCAGTTATATCAACTCAGTAATAAATATTTCTATCTTAAATATGGCGCATCCTGATGAAATCCAGCATCCAAAATCTTCTCAAAATACTGGATAGGCTGAGGCGTAGTTATCGAAGATTTCTACCCGAAGAAAATGCGAGTTCTCCTCGTTTTAAAATTATCCAGTGGATTTTAGTCAGTTGGATTTTAATCATTATCTTTAGGCTTTTCCAACTTCAGATATTTTTGCATACCGACATGAGTCGATTGGCTAACAATCAACAAATGACCTCGCAACCCATCATAGCGAAGCGTGGGAAAATTATTGATCGTAATGGTTTCTCATTGGCAGAATCCATAGAGACTTCTTCTTTGGCTGTTCGACCTTCTTTTTTCTACCCCCAGCACAAGAAGGTAGGTAAACAGATCAATTGGGGTGATCCTGATCGATCTTCAGCTAGGTATGTAGCGAATCTGTTGTCGCCTCTCATCGGTATGGAGCCTGGTCGGATTGAAAATAAATTACTAACTAAAAAGCCGTTCGTCTATATAGCTCGCCCCCTCAGTCCAGAAGTTACTCGCCAACTCGAGTCTAAGGATGTCAGTCGTTTTGGGCTAACCCTGGAAAAACTATTTATACGCTCCTACCCTAAGGGCACTTATGCAGCACAAATAGTAGGGTTTACAGATATTGATGGAGAAGGCAAGCTCGGAATGGAACAAATCTATAATGATCTGATCAGGGGGCAGAACGGAGAAAGAAGTGTTTACGTTGATGGCCGAAAGCGACTGATGGTGGATAACAATAGGATCACTCAAGAGCCTATCCCCGGTTTCAATCTAGAACTTACCTTAGATTCAACAATCCAGCGTTATGCCGAAGAAGCCCTAACTACGGCTGTAGCAAAGTCTAGACCCAAAAGTGCCTATGCTATTATCGTCAACCCAAACACGGGAGAAATCCTTGGAGCTGCTAGCTATCCCACCTTTGATCCAAATCTAACCGTAACGAAGTCCAAGATGACCCTAGAAGAAGCGTTGGCTGCACGTAAATTTCACGCCGTTGAGGATGGCTACGAGCCTGGCTCGACAATGAAGGTTTTTACGGTAGCCATGGCTCTCGAAGAGAACCTTGTCAATCTGGAAGAGTCGATAGATTGCAGGGGCCCATTCAGGACGCCCTTTGGGCAGGTCATCAATGATCACGGAAAAAATGGGTTTCTCAAAGTAAATGAGGTCCTTGCTAAGAGCTCCAATATCGGAACCGCTAAGATTGGCATCAGATTATCCAAGGAAGACTTTTATTCTTATCTAGATAAATTTGGATTCGGACAACCCTCTGGATTGGGAGTACCCGGTGAAATCAGAACACCTATCCTTCCGGTTAAGGAATGGAGTGGGAGTACTCAATACACCTTGACCTATGGGTATGCTCTATTGACGTCCCCTCTGCACGTCTTGATGGCGGGGAGCGCTATTGCCAACGGGGGTATCTTAATGAAACCGATGTTAGTAAGGAATATATACACTGAAGACGGGAGCATCATAAAAACATTCTCACCTGAGGAAAAAAAGAGAGTGATTAGCGAAAAAACAAGCGCGCTGATGAGAGATATTCTGCAAGATGTTGTTTTGGAAGGTACCGCAAAGCGAGCCAAGTTAGACGGCGTAGGTTCATTCGGAAAAACTGGAACTTCTTATAAAATAGTCAATGGTCGTCAAAATGATAACCGTCATCAGTATGCATCCTACATGGGCTTCTTTCCTGCCGACAAACCACAGTATGGAATTCTAGTGATGTTAGACGATGCCCAGTCTGGTGGCGACGGAGGAGACATTGCAGCGCCCGCCTTCAAGCAAATTGCTGACAATATTATTAGATACAAAAAAACACCAACAAATATCTCAGCTAATAATCTTCCCATTACCCTGAATCTTGGTAACTGGCCTGACCCATCTATTGACGAATGGATTCCGGACTCTAATAAAGTCCCAGATTTGAAAGGACTGAGTTTGAAGGTTGCGCTCCAGCGTATCGTTGCCTCTGGAGGCACCCCTAGAGTATCTTTAGGGAACAAACAGGCCAAGATTCACAAAGTCCAATCTCAGGATCCCGTGCCTCACACTGATCTCGAGAAAGGACAAATTATTAAGGTAATAACGGAGAGTCCTTGAAATTATCCGATTTAGTCAAGGGGATGCTCGTCGAGAATGGCATTCGGGCCTTAGACCCCATAGTTCTTGGTATCACTCATGATTCGCGTAAGGTTCAGAAGGGCTATCTGTTCGTTGCACTTAAAGGCCAATCGTTCAATGGGAATCATTTTGTAGCACAAGCGATCGAGAAGGGTTGTGTTGGAGTTGTCAGCGAAGAAGAAATTCCTGTCCCTCCGGAAATAGCCTTACTAGTAATTAGAAACCTTAGATTCTCTATGGCTCAATTGGCCAAACGCTTTCATTCATATCCTAATCAATCCCTTAAATTGATAGGCATCACGGGCACCAACGGAAAGACGACCACGACAACGCTTGTTCAGCAGATACTATCTCTTTCAGGACATCCCTGCGGGCTAATAGGAACCGTGCAAAATATAACTGGCGGGGTAAGTATGGAATCGATTCGTACTACTCCTGAAAGTACGGATTTATTTTCGGGGATAAAGCAGTCTTTCGAATCAGGGGATCGCTATGTGTCAGTCGAGGTCAGCAGTATTGGCCTTGAAATGAGTAGAGTAGAAGGAGCCCAATTCGCCGTGGGAGCCTTCACAAATTTGACCCATGATCACCTGGACTTCCATGGGGACATGGAAACCTACTTTAGCTCTAAGGCTCGGTTAGTTTGCCAATCTGATAAGTTCATTGCCAATGCTGACGATCCCTACGGGCAGAGGCTCAAAGCAATGGTCCCACTACTTACATTGGGAATTAATAATGAAGCTGATTATCGTATTTCAGGACTTTGTTTAACTCCAACGAATACCGAATTTGATTTTAATACCCCTAAAGGTTCTTTCTTTTTCAGAAGTCCTCTTATTGGGACCTTCAATGTGTACAACTTGGGTTTTGCGCTAGCTATCTATTCAGAGCTTGGTCTTGATCTAGTAGGGTTGCAGCCTATTTTAGATCAACTGGTTGGGGCCAAAGGAAGGTTCGAGAAAATTAAAATTGTTGATAGCCAGCCTTACGGCGTCCTTGTAGATTATGCGCATACACCAGATGCATTGGAAAAAATATGCACTGAAGGGAAAAAATTAGTCCCTAGTGAATCAAGGCTTCATGTTCTTTTTGGCTGTGGAGGTAACAGAGATAGGACTAAACGGCCCGCGATGGCCAAGATCGTATCCAACTACGCAGATGTGATTTGGCATACTTCTGATAACCCCAGAGATGAGGACGCTGAGAGTATTTTGAATGATGCTGCCGCAGGTCTAGATCCTGTAAAACTAAATAATTCATCTATTTATCACCGAATCCAAGATAGGTCTCAGGCAGTTGCTCTTGCAATTGCAAATCTTTGCCCTGGAGATCTCCTGATCATGGCCGGTAAGGGCCATGAAAGTTATCAAGAAATCAAAGGAGTAAAGCATCCTTACAGCGATAGAGGGTGCGCGGAATACAACCTCAGGAAGAGATTATGAGTCTCTGGAATCTTGGAAAGATTTCAGAGATCCTAGCGGGGAACCTTCTCGGGGACCCGACAGTTACCCCTAAGGGTATTTCATTTAATTCGAAACAAATTCAAAACCAAGAATGTTTCGTTGCGCTTCGTGCCAATAGAGATGGACACGACTTCATTCCCGATGCGCTCCACCGAGGAGCCTCATGTCTGATCGTAGACCATGTTACTAACTGTGAAGTCCCTCAAATAATTGTCAAAAATACAACTGAATCTATTCAAATATGGGGTCAGAGAAGGTTCGAGACATTCCGTCCTTCTCGGGTATTTGGTGTGACGGGAAGTGCAGGTAAAACTACGACCAAAGAATTTCTATCTGCAATGGCTAATGCATGGAAGACACCAGGAAACTTTAACAACACGCTGGGTCTTCCAATGTCACTGGCGCTTTTTCCTGAAAATGTACAATCGGCAGTTTTAGAAATGGGCATGAGTACTCCCGGGGAAATTAAGCGACTGACTGAGATTGCCCCCCTAGATTTCGGGATATTAACTGGCATTGGCCACGCTCATATCGAGAATTTCCCCGATGGTATTAGGGGGATTGCGAGAGCCAAAGGCGAATTAGTTGAAGGCATCCAGTCCGGGGGGTCATGGGTCTTTCCTGAAGATGATGAGCATTGTCAGTGGGTTGCAGTGCAAACTTGGGCAAAACATTGTCAATCTTTACCTGTCGGCCCAACAAGCCCGAGGCAGATTCTGAACCACGAATCCAAAGGTCTGCTGGGAGAGTTCTTTGTCTATAAAGGTCCTCATCATCAATTCCCAGTCCATATCCAACTTAAAGGGAGGCATCATGTCATAAATGCAGCTCTTGCAATAGCTATTGCCCTGGAATCGGGCTCTAGTGAGCAGCAGGTTGCATCAGGGGCTCTTGCTTTAATACCAGAAGCCGGAAGGGGTAGGGTGCACCACCTAGCCCACGGCGGTCATCTGCTCGACGAAAGTTACAATGCTAGTCCTGAGTCCATCATCGCGACGGCACATAGCCTAAAAGGCCTCCCAGGCGGAGAATTGGTTGCAGTATTAGGTTCTATGCGTGAACTGGGACAGTCCGCAACCCAACAACATGAAGCAGTAGGCCTCCGCCTCAGGGAGTTGGGCTTCAATCGCCTACTTTGTTATGGAGACTTTGCCACTTATTTATCGAATGGGTTTGGAAATGGCTCAACAAGTTTTCCCTCATTTGAAGAACTTAAAGATGCAGCAGATGGTCTATCCAGCATTCCCGTAGGCTGTCGAATTTTAGTCAAAGGAAGTCGATATTGGAAGTCCGAGCTGGCGGTGGAGTGGATTCTAAACTCTAATCAAAATACAATGAAGTCCTCATAGGTTGGTTTGATGCTGGCACGATTCCTTCTTCATTTTCAAGACATTGCGGGGATTAGTGTCCTTAAATATATAACCTTTCGAACGGCCTTGGCTGGCGTGACTGCGCTCCTTATTTCACTGCTGCTTGGCCCGAAGTTAATTAGTTTTTTAAAATCCATTAAAGCTGCGCAGCCTATCTTGGAAGATGCACCTAAAACACATCAAGGTAAACAAGGCACCCCTACGATGGGGGGGCTTCTGATCATATTCTCGATTCTCTCATCTTGCATCCTTTGGGTTGATCTGACTAATCCGTCCGTACTCCTCTGTTTATTTGCCCTCGTGACGTTTGGAGGTATTGGTCTTTTGGATGATTATAAAAAACTATTGAAGAAAGATAATCTCGGCCTCAAGGGCAGGCAAAAAATATTCCTCATGATGATCCTTTCCTTTGTCATTGCCGTTTTAGTCATCCAGTTCGAGCAAAGGGGCCCCTTTTCCCTGGCTGTTTCCTTTCCCTTCTTCAAAGACCTTCACCCTGATATAGGTCTATGGATGATTGGATGGATTATGCTTGTCATCATAGGCACCAGTAATGGGGTGAATTTGACCGATGGACTCGATGGCCTTGCCGCCGGTACTGTTGTTATTGCTGCTTCTGCATTCACGTTTCTTACCTATGTAGCCAGTAATATTAAATTGGCTAATTATCTTGTTGTTCCTTATATTTCCTCTGCGTCCGAGCTAACTGTCGTCATGGGTGCAGTTGCTGGAGCAGCGCTTGGGTTCTTATGGTTCAATGCTCACCCCGCTGAGGTATTCATGGGTGATACGGGCTCCCTCAGCCTTGGAGCAATCCTGGGAACTACAGCCATCCTGATTAAACAGGAAATCATCATAATACTTGTCGGCGGTGTTTTCTTTTTGGAATCCTTGAGCGTTATTCTTCAGGTGGGCAGTTTTCGCTTGCGTAACGGCCGCCGAATTTTTCGGATGGCCCCATTTCATCACCACATGGAATTGAGTGGACTCCCTGAAACTAAAGTAGTTATTCGACTTTGGATTGTTGCCATCGTACTTTGCCTCCTCGGCCTAAGTTCCCTTAAACTTAGATAACCTCTATGTCCAAAACTAAAACAATTGTTGTCGGTGCTGGGAAGTCTGGCTTCTCCATTGTTCGTTTTCTTGCTCATCAAGATAGCGTCACTCTTACGGATGAATCTAAAACCTTGGACTCATCTGAAATTCATGAACTTAGCAAGTTACAAGTTGAGTATCTTCCAGGGCTTCAAACTGCAGAAAAGATTAAGGATTTTGACCGACTTATTCTTAGCCCAGGTGTTCCCCTTACAAGCCCGATCGTCCAGGGAGCCTTAAAGCAGGGGATTCCCGTACTAGGAGAAATTGAGTTTGCGTTCCTCGAAAGTAAAAAGAAATTTTCTCAAAGCAAGATATTGGCCATTACTGGTACCAATGGAAAAAGTACGACTACCCACCTGCTTTCTGCACTCATTAATGGAAGCAGAAGACATGCAATTGCCTGCGGCAATATTGGGATGCCGTTTACAGAGGCATTAGGGCAGGCAGGATCGGATACCTTTTTTTGTCTCGAGTTAAGTAGTTATCAGCTGGAGTCCGTTTCAATGTTTAAGGCTGACGTCGCAGCTTTTCTTAACTTGACTCCCGACCATTTAGCGCGCCATGAGTCTATGGATAACTATAGAGCGGCAAAGCTCAGGATATTTAGTAATCAGAAGGACGGAGACGTCCGTATTTCACCCCATAATAAGCCCGAGCTGTCTCGATATGATCAATCAGGAGCCGTTAACTTATTCTTTTCGCTAACCCCCATGGATGCTCCTGGATGTTTTCTCGGTGACGATGGAAATATACGTCTCAATTTAACCGGTAATCAGTCGGAAATTATTTTACACAAGGATCAGTTACTTATCCCTGGGGAACATAATGTTGAAAATGTGCTTGTAGCATGTCTTATGGCAGGAGTATCCGGCATAAGTATCGATTCCATCAGAAGTAGCCTTAGGAGATATGAGGGTCTAAAGCACCGGCTTTCCTTCTTTGCAGAACATGAGGGTATTCGTTTCATTAATGATTCCAAAGCCACCAATGTTGATTCCACTGTTGTAGCCTTAGGTGCCCTCAAAGAGCCTATCGTTTTATTGCTAGGCGGGACCCACAAGGGCGCATCGTACAAACCCCTGATTCCCCTCATTCAAGAAAAAGTAAGTCATCTTATTTTTATGGGTGAAGCGATTCCACAACTTGAAGAAGACCTCGATCTATTTCCCCATGAGTCTATACCTATTTTTAATGACGCTGTTGAGCGTGCGCTGGATGTTGCTAAGGCGGGCTCAACTGTACTCTTGAGCCCAGCATGCGCAAGTTTTGATCAGTTCAGCAACTTCGAAGCCAGAGGTGAGGCTTTTGAGAGCATTATTTGTTTTTGGATTAAATCTAGACCCTAAGGCGGATCACTGCACGCCGTCCCACTCGGTAATTAGTTTATCTATTCGATCAGCGAGTAGATAATCCTTAGAGGTAATTTTTTTCTCATCATGAGTTGTAAGAGTTATATCTAAATAACCCCAACCTAGCTTGACATCAGGATGATGATTGATCTCTTCAGCTAACATAGCGATAGCCGTCAGAAGATTTAAGCTGGTCATAAAATCAGGAGTCTTGATCTTGCGTTCAAGATGATTATTAATTTCGCTCCAATTACTCACACAATCTCCAATGTAGACATATAATTATTAATTTCCGAATGAAGTAGCCATTCGGAAGGGAAGTTAGACGCATCTTTAGCTAGACTATCTAATTTTTGCCGATCGATTGTTCCATTGAGAATTATCTGATTCAAATCGCTGTAAATACGGCTCAATTGGGGATCTAAATCTTTAATCTTGGCTTCACGGACTTTAAGTTCGCCATCTTCATAAATGAAACTGTTGTTCCCAGGAACTAACTTTTCCCATAGAGTCGGGTTGGCGGACCCCCCACCAACGGAGTTTAAGGTTAGCGTTGAGATGAGTGGACTTACACCTAGTCGAGCAATATTCTGCAGCATCGGATGATCAGTTTTAATATCACTAAGACCCCCCTTTTCTAAGTAGCCTTGAAATTGATATTGGCCAAGGCCAAGATTCATCAAACCTTGACTTGGTAACGGAGATTGATGCCAAAGAAGTAAGATTGGGCCTAGATTGAATTGGTATTCTTTCGAATTGTCCTCGAGTAGAGAAGGCCCCTCGATATATACCAACGTACCTGTATGCGAATTTACGAAATCGACGATACGACCACTTAGGTGGCGGTCTCCATCCAATGCTAGATGAACGACGGTCTCAGCACGCTTTGCTTCTGCCAAGCCATGGAGTCCACCGTGGGTAGAGGAGAGGGTTGATTCGAATTCGCTCAAGACCTCAAAAAGATGATCAAAATCACGGGCGACAAAAAGCTGAGGTTGCATTGTTGTGATGTCATAAGCTTTTTCTATGCAATCTAGACCTAAAGGAATTTTTAGGACACTATCAGTCAGCGCATGTTCTGCTTCTTGAATACTTGATAGTAATCCTGCGCCAAATAGTTTTGGATCATTCAAACTACCGACTAGACCGTACTCAGCTGTCCACCAATAAAGACGACTAGCTTTAGTGTTTTCACTGACGTAGCGATGACTTTTCGAGGCTGATGCCAGTCTTTCTTGAGCCTCTGTAATTTCATATTCAGTTGAATTTGGATTTTCTTTAACAATACTAAGATTCCTGATCGCTTCAAATACAGCGAAATCTTCTTTGGAAGCAATAGCCTTGAATCCCAATGAACCGCATTTCTGAACATAGGAAGCATATTTTGGATTGATAAGGATCGGCGAATGACCAGCGCTCTCATGAATAATATCTGGTGCGGGTGTATAACCAATGTGACGATGATCTCTAATATCTTCTGCAATGGCTAAGACCTTCCTTGACTGAAGTTCGGTAAATACTGATGGAGGGATAAAGCCACGCACTGCAACTGCGGTCCAACCTATATCCGCAAGACAAAGATTCATTTCGTCAAGACTCGGTATCCGATTAATGCTAATCCCCGTGCGCGATAGTCCCTCGATATAATCAGGATGCGCACTTCGCTTTAAGTGCTTTTGTAGTCGCGTTAATATATGTCTCCAAACGGCGTGATCTCTCGGCGTGTATTGGTCGTAATTTTGCTTAACGACATAAGCCCTTAAGTGAGCCGGTAATTGGCTAATAGCTTTGTCCGTAGGGGTCATACTTCAGTAACTCCCCACACCTTGGACCCTTTAATCCAGGTTGATTTGATCTGTCCTGGGAGTTCCCACCCCATGAATGGAGTATTGGCTGACTTAGATCTGATTAAATCCATGTCCACCTTGATCTTACTGTTGGGATCGATGATTACAAAATCAGCTGGCGATCCTTTCTTGAGGGACCCTAAATTCATTCGATCAAGATTGAATACGCGTGCAGGTCCGTAAGTCATAAGTTCAACGAGCCTGGTTCGACTAATAACTTTTGAATGCAGTAATAAATAAATAGATAGGGGAAGAGCGGTTTCGAGTCCGATAATCCCAAAGGCAGCCAAGGGCAGGGGAATATTCTTATCTTGAAGTCCGTGGGGAGCATGATCTGTCGCGATCGCATCAATGGTTCCGTCTGCAAGGGCCTCAAGGATAGATTCAATATCCTTTTCGGTGCGTAAAGGAGGACTCATCTTATAATTGGTATCAAATTTGAGGAGTTCTTTGTCTGAAAGGGCAAAATGATGGGGTGTGACTTCGCAGGTCACATGTATGCCTCTAGCTTTGGCGCGTCTAATGAGATCTAGTGAGCCGGAAGTGCTGACGTGCGCTACGTGAAGATGCCCTCCCGTTTCTTCTGCAAGAATGATATCCCTTGCAACCATAACCTCTTCGGCTGATGACGGGATTCCTAAACAGCCAAGCGCTGCACTAATTTCACCTTCATGAATATAGCCCCTATTGGAGAGGTTGAGATCCTCTTCATGGGCAACAATTGGAACTCCTAAATGCTCACTGTAGGACAAAGCTCGTTTCATAAGTCCTGCGTTCATGATGGGGTAGCCATCATCGCTAAATGCCACGCATCCTGCTTGCTTCAGTAAGCCCAAGTCAGCGAGTTCTTCACCCTTAAGGCCCATTGATACACCACCGATAGGGAAATACCTGACTAGATCAGCCGATTCAGCTTTTTCCATCATGAGTTTGGTAATCTTCACAGAATCATTTACTGGGGAAGTATTGGCCATTGCGCAGACACTCGTAAAACCTCCCGCAACCGCCGCTCTCGAGCCCGTAGCAATAGTTTCTTTGCGGGTGTGTCCAGGCTCCCTGAAGTGGACGTGGAGATCAATAAGGCCAGGAAGTACCCACTGTTTACCTATATCAATATGTCGAGCATTAGTAGAATCAGGGTGTTGATGGACAGTCGGACCGAGGTCAATTACATGCCCATTTTCGATGAGCATATCTGTGAGACCGTCAAACCCCTGAGATGGATCGATCAAGTGCGCGTTCTTCAGGAGAAGAGCATTCATCTTTTGTTCCTCACACCTTATTTTAGCCTAGTGAGATGACGATAATACTTAGTTATTCCCATAGTTGGGGGACTCTTTAGCCATGATCACGTCATGAGCATGACTTTCTTTAAGCCCCGCATTGGTAATTTGAACAAACTGCGAGCGCATAATAAAGTCCTGGACATTAGAAGATCCCGACAAGCCCATGCCAGCCCTGAGTCCACCAACAAGTTGAATCACAACATCCTCTAGTTTGCCCTTGAAGGGGACTTGGCCCTCGATTCCCTCGGGGACTAATTTATTTAGCTCAGCATTCTCCTGAAAATATCTATCTTTACTCCCGGCCTTCATGGCTGCCAATGAACCCATACCCCGGTAGGATTTATAGGTACGGCCTTCGAAAGTAATGGTATCTCCAGGTGATTCTTCAGTTCCCGCAAAGAGCCCACCCAGCATTACTGAATCGGCTCCGGCTGCGATTGCTTTAGAAATATCACCAGAACACTTAATACCTCCATCGGCAATACAGGGGATTTGTTTTTCTCGGCAAGCTCTTGAGGCTTCGGCGATGGCTGTTAATTGAGGCATTCCGGCCCCAGTGACTATTCTTGTCGTACAAATGGAGCCTGGCCCAATGCCTATTTTTATGCAGTCAGCACCTGCTTCAATGAGAGCTTTGGCGCCTTCGTATGTAGCAACATTACCCGCAAGCAAGGGGACGCTTGGGAATCTCTTCTTAAGATCTTTAATGGATTGAATAACCCCTAGGCTGTGACCATGTGATGAGTCTAGGCAGAAAAAATCAACTTCATGAGATACGAGAGCCTCAGCTCGTTCCATCAATTCTGGGCTGACACCAAGTGCAGCCCCAACAAGGAGTCTTCCCCGCTGATCAAAGTTGGAAGAGTGATGCTCAACCTCCTTGCTTGTAGAAGGTGCTTCTTGAGTTTTGACCTTTTTAATTTCAAGACACTGCTCTTCGATTGATAAATTCTTATGAATCACACCTACACCGCCCATACGGGCAATGGCAATAGCCAATCTACTTTCAGTGACTGTATCCATAGCGGCTGAAATAAGGGGAATATTGAGCTTGATGCCTTTGGCAAGCCGCGTAGAGAGATCAATACTATTGGGGTGTGTTTCCGAATAACCAGGCACCAACAGAACGTCGTCAAAGGTCAAAGCTTGTGGGAGGGGCAAGGTAAGCATAAGGGCTCTTCTCTAAGATGTGCAGTGTGCACCACCTTGCAGATTATTTTCTCATGTATTCACCCCAGTAGCCTTTTCAAAGTCCTTGGCCCTGAATACTATGGGTTCTGACCTAATATCCGTGGGGGTTGAAGCGCGTTCCCGAGTCAAATTTAACTGGCTAGATACTCAATAGACTTAAATTCCTTGATGGCTTCAGCCGGGTTGGCGGATCTGAAGATTGAATGTCCTGCGACGAGAACATCAGCGCCCGCTTGAATCAAGGCTTTTGCATTTTCTAGATTAATTCCCCCATCTACCTCAATAAGGAAGTGTTTCTTAGCTCGTTGGCGGATTGATACGAGCGTTCGAATGCGATCTAGTACTTCGGGCATAAATTTCTGACCACCAAAACCTGGATTAACACTCATGAGAAGGACAAAATCAAAATCATCCACATAATCCTCAAGAACTTCAACGGGGGTTTGCGGTTTCAAAACAATTCCCGCCTTCGCACCTGCTTGGCGAATAGTAGCTAGGACTCTGGATGGATTTTCAGAAGCTTCGTGGTGGATGCTTACCCAATTGGCTCCTGCCTTAATAAATTCTCCAACATATTTTTCTGGATTAATGATCATGAGGTGGCAATCAAAAGGAAGAGAACTTTTATTTCTCAGCGAGGCGACTACTGGGATCCCTATGCTTATGTTGGGGACAAAACAGCCATCCATGACATCGAGATGGATCACATCAGCACCCGCTTTTTCTACCATGGATAGTTCGCTCCCCAGATTTGAGAAATCTGCACTTAGAAGGGAAGGTGCTATGAGGGTTCTTTTAGGCGTGGAGAGCATTAATTAATTATGAACTCTCTTCATTTATAAGTTATATCCATTTTATTAACGGACTGGTCTTTCCTGTCCAGAAATCCAAATCCGCGATGCTTTTATCTTGCGTAGACTATCCGGTTTAACTTGCAGTATGTTATCGGGAATCCAAATCATGTCAGCAACGGCGCCTGTCTTAATAATCCCCATGGTGGCTTCGCCTAATGCCATAGCTGCTTGCCGGGTATAAGCATCTATTGCTTCAGTACGTGTCATTACTTGGTCAGGAAGAAATCCAAGCGCAGGTTCGTGATGTTCATCTTGTCTAGTCTCGGCAGCTGCTAGCGTAATAAATGGATTTGGATGTTCAACGGGTGTATCACTGCCCAACACTAAACTGACATTGTTAGAAAGTAAGTTTCTCCAAGGGAAAGCTTCATGCAGTCGACTTTGCCCCAGTCTGCCGGGTGTCCACGAATGGTCCGATGTGCAGTGAACAGGTTGAATGGACGCTATGATATTTAATTTACCCATCTCCTTAATATCCTTGGGAGCTAGGATTTGCGCATGCTCGATCCGAGGGCGCAGGGATGAGCCTTTAAAAGGTCCGAACAGAGAAAGGATCTTGATCGTTTCGTGATTAGCGGCATCACCTATGGCATGGATGGCAGGCTGATAACCAGCCCTTAGAACACGTCCAATGGCACTAACTGCTATATTCGGGTGGGTGATCCACAGCCCCCTATTAAGAGGGTCATCGGCGTATGGCTCCAAAAGTCGGGCTCCTCGACTCCCAAGCGCTCCATCCATATAAATCTTTACGCCCTGAATTTTAAAATGCGTGTCGAGAGGCATCATAGGGCGAGTTAATTCATCATTGATGAGCACATCATCATTTACAAGATAAGCAAAGACTTTGATGGGTAGTTTATTTTCTTGATCTAGACGCCTGTAAACATTTAACTCATCTTTAGTGACCCCCATATCGCACACGGATGTGAACCCAAAGTTGCTCAAGTAGTTTAGGCCTAACAAGATACGTCGAACGAGGAAAGAGGAATCCGGTGGCGGTAGGACTTTCTCGACAAGTACGGTCGCATTATCAACGAGGATGCCCGAGGGATTCCCGTTGATATCCCGATCAATACGTCCGCCAAGAGGATCTTCTGTTGATTCATCAATGGAGGCTAAAGATAAGGCTTTGCTGTTCACCCAGATGGCGTGACCATCCACACGTTCTAGAAAGATGGGATTAGGGATTTCAAGTTCGTCTAAATCTTTAGCACTAGGAAAACGTTTATCAGACCAAAGGTTTTGATCCCATCCTCGACCAATGAGCCACGATTGTGTATTTTTCTCTGACCACTCTTTTATTTTCTTGAGAACCATCGCTTTATTGGTCATGCCATTGAGTTGTAATTCTTCCAGGCTAGATCCTAAGCCTGAAACATGACCATGGCTCTCAAAAAGTCCTGGGAGAATGGTCCCTCCGCTTAGATGGACAACCTTGGCTTGGGGGTACTCCTTAGAGAGAGACCCCGTTGGGGCAAGCCTAATAACTCGACCTCCCTGAATAGCTAGTTCTTGACCCCTTAATAAGACAGATTTTTTTTGGTTTGCTCCCCATATATCAGCGCCCGCGAGGATCGTGATTTGGGCTTGAGGAGGGGGTAAAGGGGGCATTACCATCGGCATTAAAAACACTGAAAACCTCCCGGGGAGCTTTGTCTAGTGGATCATTACCATTAAGGGTACTTTATTCTAATGGGAATCTATGTACGATAAAGACTTCTTGAATCAATTAAAAAAGGCATTGCCTAAAGATGAGTCAACCGACAAGTTGCGGCAAACAAAATTTAAAACTTCTTCTAGTATACCCCTGAGGGATATTTATACACCTCTGGATCTTGCCCAACTTGAATTCGAAAAACACATAGGGTGGCCTGGTCAATATCCATTCACCCGACATGTCCATCGTTCAGGTTATCGAGGAAAACTTTGGACCATGCGACAGTACGCTGGTTTTGGTTCTGCATCTGAAAGCAATCAAAGATATAAGTACTTACTTAGCCAAGGGACGACTGGTTTAAGTGTGGCTTTCGATCTACCGACTCAAATAGGTCTCGATCCAGACAACGAGATGTCCCTAGGCGAAGTAGGCAAAGTGGGGGTAAGCATCTGTTCATTGAGAGACATGCGAACGCTTTTTACCGATATCCCACTTGAAAAAGTCAGCACGAGCATGACCATCAATGCGCCAGCGGCGATCTTATTTGCTATGTACTTGGCTTTGGCTAAAGAAAGAGGGATTCCATGGAAAGAACTAAACGGAACCACCCAAAATGATATTTTGAAAGAATACATGGCTCGAGGAACTTACATTTTTCCACCCACTCCGAGTCTAAGGCTTGCAACAGATCTAATTGCCTTTTGTTCCAAAGAAGTGCCCCAATGGAATCCTATTTCTGTTTCCGGCTATCATATCCGTGAAGCTGGATGTACTGCAGCGCAAGAAATAGCCTTTACATTAGCGGATGGTATTGCATATGTCGAGGCGGGGCTGAAGGCAGGACTTCACATCGATGACTTTGCACCAAGGATTTCTTTTTTCTTTAACGGGCACAATCAATTTTTCGAAGAAGTTGCGAAATTCCGAGCCGCACGAAGGATGTGGTCAAACATCATAAAAGAGCGCTTTGGCTCGAACAATCCAAAATCCCAAATGCTGAGATTTCATACCCAGACTGCAGGAAGTACCTTGACTGCTCAGCAGCCCGATAATAATGTGGTCCGGACTACCCTCCAGGCCTTTGCAGCAATCTGTGGCGGTACTCAGTCACTTCACACCAATGGTCGGGATGAAGCCCTGGCTCTACCTTCTGAAAAAAGCGCTCAGATCGCCCTTAGAACTCAACAAATACTCGCCTTTGAAACCAAGGCGGGCGATGTCGTAGATCCTTTGGCAGGAAGTTATTTTATTGAACACCTCACGAATGAGCTAGAAAGGCTCGCTTGCGACATCATTTCAAAAATTGATGAATTAGGCGGCATGATTATTGCTATCGAAAAGGGGTATCCACAGAGAGAAATACAAAATGCAGCCTACCTGTACCAGATGTCCGTACAAAATAATGAAGAAATTATCGTCGGCGTGAATCAGTTTGTGAATACTCAAGATTCACAGGGTATCGATTTAATGAAAATGGATACAAAGCTTAGTGATCAACGCTCGCAAGAAATTGTCTCCTACAAAAAAACTCGTGTTATGCCACCTATCGTAGAAGCCCTTCAACGCTTAAAAAGTGCTGCCCAGGGGCATGAGAATCTTTTACCCCTTATTATTTGTGCCGTTGAGGTTGAAGCTACGGTAGGCGAAATCTCCGATACTCTAAGAGATGTCTTTGGTGAGCACCAAGAGAAACTTATTTTATAGATCAGGAAAGCTATGGCGAAACTTCCTTCACCCGCACTCCGCGTCGACAAACTCTTAGTGGTTTATGTCCTCATATCCGTTCTTTTGGGGCTATGGATGGTCTATAGTGCTACTGCATTTCGTCTCAACGAATCAGGCCTCGACTCGACTATTTTAAACCTTATAAGAGGCGATTTTGGAAAGCAGTTAATTGGCGTTGTCCTTGGTGGATGCCTAGCTGTAATTCTTTCGTCCCTCGATCCTGAATCAACCTGGAGCAATCAGAAGTGCGTCATCTCGCTAATATTGATCTCCTTCCTGATGCTTATTCTTGTTCACCTGTTCGGACATACAGCTGGGGGAGCTAAGCGGTGGCTGTCTCTTCCTGGTTTCAGTCTGCAGCCTTCCGAGCTTTTTAAGCCTATTACCGCTATCCTCACTGCCTTCCTAATTACTAGAGAGAATCGCCCCCTGGGGGACCACCAAGCAAAAGATTGGATTCTGGTATCAAAACTGGTGGGTTTCTTTATCGTTCCCTTAACGCTTATCGTCAAGCAGCCTGATCTTGGTACAGCTATTGCTATCACCGCCGTCATCCTGGGTGTTCTTTTTTATGCTGGCCTTCATCGAAACGTCTTCACGGGTTTGAGCGCTTCAGCTATCGGTGTCTTTACTTACTGGATTGTTTCTACTCCCTTTAGGTTTCAACGCGTTAAAGATTGGCTAACAGCGATCCAAGACCCTCTTAATATTAATGATCCCTCGGGTTCTGGATATCAAATTAAGCAGGCACTGATCGCCGTCGGTAATGGTGGAGTCATAGGTGTAGGCCCTGGCGCCGGACGTCAAAAACTCGGCTTTCTCCCCGAATCCCACACTGACTATATTTTTGCAGTCATTGGTGAAGAGCTAGGCTTGATCGGTTCTCTGTTTGTTGTAGGGCTCTTTCTATTAATCATGAGCCGGTGCTTCAAGATCATATCCCATGCCAATAGCCCGTTCCTCAAATCTCTTGCTCTTGGCTTAACCCTCGTACTCGTTGTCCAGGCCTTGATTAATATCAGTGTAGTTTTAAGTCTAGTTCCGAGTAAAGGAATACCTCTACCGTTTATTTCCTATGGAGCTAACAGTGCTATATCGAGCCTCATCTGTATTGGCATGCTCTTGGGGATATCAAAACGAACCCAGAATAGATCTCTATCCTAATGATATATAGTCATCATCATCGTTGTGAACAGTGATCGATGAATCCCCATCTAAAATAGTCGCGTCCTCATAGATATTTTTAAGTTTTCTACTAAACTTGTCTGATTGCTTGAGTCTCAAATCTTCACTCAGGGTCAATGAAGTACGTTTTAAGCCCTCTATCTGGCTACTCTCGATATTCAGTACCTGTGCGATGGCTCTTAGGGGATTAGGGGAATGGGCATCGGTAAAAGTAGTGGACCAGACTAAGGTTTCACCTGTGATCATGAGGTCGTGAACTATTACCTTGAGATCACAGGTTGATTCTTTTCCTTGCATGCTCGATAACATTAGTTTGGAGATTGTAGCAAAATCTTTAATCCGGTTCATTATAGATTCCTTACTAATCAGAGATTCATCTATGGGCCATGACCAATGGGCGTGAGTTGCTAACTCGCAAATAGAAGAAGCAAAAGTGGGAATACGATCACAACTGTTGATGATTAAGCCTCCAGGCAGCCTCAGATTCAACCGCTCAAGAGATTCCTTCTCGGGGAAAGGCAATTCTTGACGACAGTGAAGTTCAATAAATTCGTTTGACCCAGTTGCATTCGGAGATAGGATCGGTGCCAATTCAATCATTGGCTTCGGATGTTTGCTGAAATCATATTTTATTAAGACCCCTTCGCTTTGGAGTGCACAGTGGAATATTCTTTGTAGTTCAGGTATACCCAAGATCGCGACATGCCTCCCTTTTTCATAAGAAAGTCGGTAGCGATACGTAGCCTCTGCTTCTGGGTGGATCGCCCTTTTACGTCGATAAAGAATCAGGCGGGCATCAAGATGGTTTTTTGCGCTCTTGAGCACGAGACCATGAGGACTATTGCGCAGGAGGTCTGAACACTCTTCAAGAAGCCCCTCTTTTTCTATTTGATCAAGAAGGGCTGCTGATCCCTCGAGAGAATCGGAAGCCATAATGTTTTTAAACTCGTTCAGTAGAGGCGACCACCTGGGGGCTTGTCCTGTGGACCCTAAAATCTCATTGAGCAACTGCTTACGTTGAAGGGCACTCTGGGGTATCTCGGGTAAAGTCATGTTTTTCAGCATATAGAACTTAAACCTTTTTGGGGAGTTTTGAACAAAATTTGTGTATTTCTCCTGAAAATACAAAAAAAAACATTGATACTCTAGGCCGACCTCCTTTGACCCCTTTTTTAGGCATCTTTATTATTTAGGCTAGGGTTTTAGCTCTGTCTGTATAAGGATTATGGGTATGAGTCTTTCTGATCTTCATATCCCGGTCTTTCCTATGGAATCGACCTTAAAACCTCGAGTTTTAGGGGAGTTGGAGAAAAAAGACTCAACCCTCCAGGGCTTCACTTGGCATACTTTTCTCCTAGAGGGAGCCTCTCTTATAGGAACCCTTGAGGCAATGGACAATGCCTATGGTCGGAGCAGCTTGTACCGAATTCAAGAGCTAATCATAAGACCTTATTTAAGAGGCGGCGCCCTTCGTTTCTTTAACAAGGACTGCTATACATCTCCAGAGAGATTCCGCAATGAATGGCTCATTCACTCAGCTCTTTACCGGGCAGGTTTTCCCACCACCAAGCCTATGGGATACGGTTACCGCTCCGTAGGGATGGGGTTATATAAAGGCTTATATTTCTCTGAGAGAGCCCAAGCCATGCCTTGGCCCTCTAACTGGATCCTTGATAAAGATGAGATTAATGGTTTAGTGAAGAACCTACTAACCCTATGCAAATGGGGTATTTGGAGCCCAGATCTCAATGCCACAAACATCCTCAAAGACCCCTCATTGGGCATCCTTTTTATGGATTGGGACCTTGCTAGAGTGTCTACTTTGAAGCCTCAATACCTCCTCGATCGCTACAAAAACCGTTTACTGAGGAGTCTTGAAAAACTCGAGGCACCTTCAGGGATTCGATCAATAATAAATAATATATCTTGGACGGATCCTCATGATTGATTTGAACTTGAATGAAAAAATCATCAAGGTCGATGCACCAGGAGAAATGCCACTCTTGTGGGTCTTAAGAGACGTTCTTGGGATGACGGGCACCAAATTTGGTTGCGGTGTAGGTGTTTGTGCTACCTGCACAATTTTGGAGAATGGACAAGCCGTGATGGCATGCCAAGTTACTCTAGAAAAATCCAAAGGAAATCGTTACACCACTATTGAAGGCTTAAGCGTGAGCGGCGATCACCCTGTTCAGAAGGCATGGGTTCAGTGCGACGTCGCCCAGTGCGGTTATTGTCAGCCAGGCATGATCTTGGAAGCCTGTTCATTACTTAGTCAAGATTCACGCCCTAGCGAGTCAGCCATTAATAAAGCTTTTTCTAACCACATCTGTCGGTGCGGAACTTACCCAAGAATTAAGCAAGCCATGAGTCTTCTCACGAACAGTGGCGAAAAAGAATGAAACGTCGGACCTTTCTCTACTCTTCTTCTGCGCTAGGAGCATCTGTTATGGGTCTTAAACCTAAGGGTTTAGAGGGGAAGGAAAAAGAGATTCTTGTCTATCAGCCTAATCCCATTATTTCAGTCCAATCTGATGGAAAGATCTTCATTAATATTACTAAATCAGAGATGGGTCAAGGCGTACGAACGTCGATGCCAATGATTTTGGCCGAAGAGATGGGAGTTGATCCTGCCATCTTTATTCTTCAACAAGCCTCTCCAAGTTCTAAATATAAAGGGCTAAGCCTTGGCACAGGGGGGAGTACTAGCCTAAAAACCATGTGGGTCCCTCTTCGTAAAGCAGGTCTCGAAGTCAAAGATGGTTTATTTAGAGCGGCAGAGATTTTCTTCAAGGTGAGTCAAGATCAACTCTCGATCCGTGGATCATTGATTGTCACGGAGGATGGGCGCTCGGTATCTTTTGGCGATTTAGTTCCTATTGCTGTAAAACTAGAATCCAACAAAAACCTAGAACCTCCTAAGAAAGTTTCGTCAAAAAACTATCTCGGGAAGGATCGTAAACGTATTGATGCTCCGGCGATTGTCAACGGTTCAGCTCGCTATGGCATAGATATAAGACCTAAAGCAATGAAGTTTGCTGCCGTGAAGCGCCCACCAGTCTGGGGTAATACCCTCAAAAGCTATGATGCAAAAGCAGCTCTATCTGTCCCAGGCGTTCGTCGCGTCGAAGTAATTCCCACCGGGGTAGCTGTTGTTGCCGATAATACATTTGCAGCCTTCCAGGGGAGAGAAAAACTCAAAGTTAGATGGAATGCGGGACCGCATACCGCATTCGATAGCGACGACTATCAAAAGCAGTTAACACAAAACTTAAAATCTCCAGGCAGGGTAGCTCGAAAAGAAGGCTCACCCCTTAAGCCCAACAAAGATCTAAAGACGATTGAAGCAACTTACAGTTTCCCTTTCCATGCTCACGTACCCCTAGAGCCTATGAATGCCACGGCTCACGTCACGCCAACGGAAACACATGTTTGGGTAGGGTCCCAATGGCCAGATGCTATTGTCCCCATGGCGACTAAAATAACCGGTCACTCTTCAGAAAAAATCAACGTCCACATCCCTTTATTGGGAGGTGGTTTTGGACGAAGATCAGCCCCTGACGCTGCTGTCGAGGTGATCGAATTAGCTAACATCCTCAAAACTCCTGTTCAAATTATTTGGGACCGAGCCGATGATCTTCGGAACGGTTACTATCATCCCGCATCCATTCATGGAATGTCAGCGGTCGTTGACTTTGGCAGACAGGAAGCATATCAATACAAACATAAAGTTTCTACACCTAGCATTCTAAGAAGCAGTAATCCCAAATCTCCGGATCAAGCTGTTATAGGTACCGAACTTCTCGGAGCTCGGGATCTGCCTTATGGTATTAATGGTATCGAGATTTCTTACCACGAACTTCCTATCCATATCCCTTTGTGGTGGTGGAGAGCTATTCAATTCGTTCCTAATATTTATGCCCGTGAATGTTTCATTGACGAAATTGCACAGTCGTTGAATCGTGATCCTCTCGAATACAGAGAATTGCTATTGAGTAAATCCACCCAAGACCCTGCAACACTTAAAAGATTGGCGAATGCTATCTCGATTGTTAAAGAAAAATCGAACTGGCCGAATCCTTCCAAGAGCAATCGAGCACTAGGGGTAGCTTGTATGGATTACGAAGGAACAACTGTAGCTCAAGTGGCAGAGGTTTCTGTTTCTAAAAATCGCTTCAAAATTCATAAAATATTCACCGTCATTGATTGTGGACTCGTTGTCAATCCTCTAGGTGTTAAATCTCAAGTTGAGGGCGCCATTGTGTGGGCTCTTTCGGCATTAAAATCTCAAATACACTTCAAGAAAGGCCGTGTTGTTGAGAAAAATTATAAAGAATACCCAGTCTTGCGTTACGCAGACATGCCGGAGGTAGATACTACGATCGTCGATTCGGAGAGGAATCCTCAAGGAGTAGGAGAGCCTCCAGTACCTTGTGTGATGCCCGCTGTCTTGAACGCCATTGTCAGAGCAGGTGGCCCAAGATTAAGGTCCTTACCGCTAACAAAGCGATGAAAGAACACCAAACTCTTAGGGCGATTTTAAAATCACACGATTTACCCCTTGTTTTGTCAACTTTGTGCATGAAAAAGGGGCCCTCTTACCGTGGTGTTGGTGCCCGCATGGTTTCGGACGGAAATAAAATCCTGTCCGGATCTATTAGCGGAGGTTGTATTGAGGGCGATCTGCTCTTGAAGATGAAAGAAGTTCTCAAAACAGGCCAAAGTCAACTTATCCCTTATGATCTCAGTAATGATGCCGTGGATCCTTTTGGCTATGGGATGGGATGTGATGGAACTTTTTCTGTCCTACTTCAGGGCCCATTACAATACGCTCTTTACTGCCAGTCGATTGATCGGGTATGTGAAAAAAGGGAGAGTGTTTGTCTAACTACAAATCTCATGGAAGGACCGAGTTTAGGAGAACAAAAGGTCTATCATCATAAACCCGACGAACTACCTGGGTTTTTATACGAGGAATTCCACCCCCCTATTTCATTGATCCTCTTTGGAGGAGGAAGGGATGTTGAGCCACTCGTTGCTCTTGCCGGCATTTTAGGCTGGCATGTGTACCTTACCGACTATCGTAAAGGCTACCTCCTAGAAAAATTACAATCACCCTGGGTGACTACCATCCACGGATCAATAGAGCAAATAATGAAACAGATTTCTTTTGATAGTTCAACTGCTTTTGTATCTATGACTCATCAACTCGAGAAGGATACAGAAATGGTCTCTAAAGTAATGGAGACTCAATGCTTTTATATCGGCCTCATGGGCCATCGAGACCGCCTTAAGGGTTTATCGGGCACCGTCCTCAAGCAAGACTCAAGATTCTATTCGCCGATTGGTCTTGATCTCGGAGCGAAAGAGCCTTCTGAAATTGCTTTGTCTCTATGTTCTGAGATCCTAGCTCTCTACAACGACGGTAAGGGTATCCCATTGAGCAACGGTTCTAGGATCCTCTCGTGATTCATAAGGCTCCGGATTTTTCTGTTGCCATCCTGGCCGCAGGGCAGGGCCGAAGACTTGGATATCCGAAATCCTTAATGCGTTCCGGTCATAAATACTTACTTTTAGATCTTCTAGAACAAGTAAAAGATCTAAACCCTAGTGAGATTATTGTTATTCTTGGCGCGGGGGAAAACACCATTCGCCCCTTCCTACCCCCATGGTCCCGAATTATCGTAAATGATCAGTGGCATAGAGGTATGAGCAGTAGTATCCAGTTGGCCCTTAGATCAACGAGGATGGAATCATCAGGCGTTCTTTTGATGACCTGTGACCAGATCCTGATCCAAACCCATCACTTAGAGCGCATCGTCAATTTATTACTAGAAGGTGATTCGAGATCGGCCTGCATCGCATCCTCTTACCATGGGACCTTCGGGATCCCCTGCTTTATTGGCGCCAATCACTTTTCAGATTTTGAAATCATTGAAGGTGATCAGGGAGCGAAACCTGTTTTGAAAACCCTCAATCCGATCCTAGTGCCTATTGAAGAGGCTTTTTATGATGTAGATACTCCAGATGATTTCAAGTCCTTTCTTGAAAATAAGACGTTTCCTTACGGTAATCACGAAGGATAATAGAATCTTATCAATGAGGTAAATTATGAAAACAATTCTGAGTAGAGATAGCCTAGAAACAGCTTTGACTCAAAGATACGCTACCAAAAGGTTCGATAGCTCGAAGGTTATACCCAAAGACACATGGGCGACTTTAGAGTCCTCATTGGTAAATACGCCGTCTTCTTACGGGATCCAGCCCTGGAAATTTATTGCCGTAACCCAGGAGGGCATCAAAAAACAATTACAGCCTGTTTGTTACAATCAGCCCCAAGTTACTGAAGCTAGCCATTTTGTCATTTTTGCTTTTAGAACCAATATGTCACATCAAGATATTGATCGTCTTGTAGATCGCATTGCCTTCGTTAGAGGTGTAGCCCAAGAAGAACTTTCGGGGTATAGGGACATGATGTATGGATCTCTAGATCGACAGTCTGAGGCAGAGAGGAATACGTGGAATAGCCGCCAGTGCTATATTGCTCTTGGCCAATTCATGTTGGCGGCATCGCTGATGGGAGTCGATACTTGTCCCATGGAGGGCATTATTCCGTCCGAAGTCGATCGAATTCTTGGACTCAATGAACTCGGTTATACGTCGGTTGTTGCTTGTGCTGCTGGATATCGAAGTTCCCAGGACGTTACAGCCAATTTTGCCAAGGTAAGATTTCTGCCCGAAGAGGTAGTAATTCTTAAATAGGTCTGCTTATTATTTGTAATATGGAAAAGCTAAGCCTTATCAATAAATTCGAGACACTCTTGAACGATTTTAGGACCCTTATAAATTATTGAAGTGTAAATCTGAGCTGCAGTGGCTCCATTCGAGAGAACCTTGTGAAGATCTGCCCCCGTAGAAATTCCCCCAGAAGCAATGATAGGCATTTCCCCTTTTGTGAATCTGAGAAAGTGTTGTTGTAGTAAAAAGGAGCGTTCAAAGAGCAGGGGACCGCTCAATCCTCCGGGATGCTCTCCCAGCCACGAGCGATCAGATTCAGGCAGTAAGTCTAAATTGATAGTGGTATTGGTTAATATCAGGCCCGAGAATCCCTCACCTTTAACAATGGCAACAATTTCTTCCGCATCTGAATAGTCGATATCCGGCGACAGCTTCAGAAAAATAGGTAAACTGTCTTGTCGATACTGCATTCGCTGATGAGAGATGTTCTTTAGAAGTCCTCTCAACAGGATAGGATCTTGAAGTGATCGAAGACCTGATGTGTTAGGGGATGAAATATTAATGGTTATGTAATCAACCATGGGGCACAGAATTGCAAAGGATTCTTGATAGTCTCTTGCAGCTGCTTCAAGGGGGGTTGTTTTATTTTTACCAATATTAGCCCCTACGACAAAGTCTTTTGGTCGATTCTCGAGACGCTTTGCGATGGCAAGAGCTCCATCATTATTGAATCCTAGACGATTAATGATAGATTGACTTTCGGTTACTCTGAAAATGCGAGGTTTCGGATTACCCTCCTGAGGTTTTAAAGTCACTGTTCCGATTTCTGCGAAGCCAAAACCTAGAGATTTCCAAAGCGGAAGAAGTCGTGCGTTTTTATCCATCCCGGCAGCTAGACCTAAGGGATTTCGTAGGGTAAGTCCTGCTAGTGTGGTCTTGAGCCTAGGGTAAGTATTAGTTTCGCTACCGTCCGGCCAATCTTGAAAGCGTTCCGACAGCCAAAAAACTAAATCATGAGCTTTTTCTGCATCTAGAGAAAAGAGCAGGGGTCGGATAAGTTTGTAAAGATTCATTTAGATATCCGACATGACTTTCGGACTAGAAAATCTCAATTGAGGTTCCGTCTTTGATTGAACTTCTTCGCGACTAACCCCCGGAGCTAATTCTACAAGCTCAAGATAACCCTCTCTTGAAACATCGATCACACAGAGATCGGTAATAATTCGATTGACACAACGCTTTCCGGTTAAAGGTAGCGAGCACTGATCCAAAATCTTAGGCTCACCGAACTTACTTGCGTGCTCCATGACCACAACTACTCGCTTAGCCGCAGCCACCAAGTCCATGGCACCGCCCATACCCTTGATCATTTTCCCTGGGATCATCCAGTTTGCTAGGTTGCCTTCTTTGTCAACTTGCATGGCACCTAAAATACTGAGGTCGATATGTCCTCCTCGGATCATCGCAAAACTATCAGCGCTACTAAAGTAGCTAGATCCCTTGATCGCTGTAATCGTTTGTTTCCCAGCATTAATTAGATCGGGATCAACCTCTTCAAGAGTAGGAGAAGGGCCAATTCCCAAGAGTCCATTCTCGCTCTGAAGTACGACTTCTAGGTGCGATGGAATGTAATCAGCAACCATGGTCGGAATCCCGATTCCTAAATTCACGTAATAACCATTTTGGAGTTCCTGAGAGGCTCGGCGTGCTAGCTGCTCTCGCGTTAAAGCCATTTAAATACTCCTACATTCAAGTATATAGAATTAAAGGAAATCCATGGTAAGTATGAAAATAATAGCCTCTTTAATACCTTTATTTATGTTCACTTCTCCAATTATCACCTTGGGAATAAACTAAGAGAGTTAGTTGACGGAGGGGTTTGGTTATGCTTTTTGACTCTGCATCAACTTTCGGTCGGACTTTTAAGATATTGAGTTTTGGCGAGAGCCATGGGCCTGCGATTGGAGTTGTAATTGACGGAGTGAAACCTGGCCTCTTATTTGATTTAGGATTTATCCAAGCTGAATTAAATCGAAGGCGGCCAGGGTTCAGTTCCCTTTCCACTCCAAGGAAAGAGGATGATGAACTTCAAGTTCTGAGCGGCGTCTATGAAGGCAAAACGACGGGACACCCTATAGCCCTAATTGTCTTTAATCAGAACCAGAGAAGCTCAGACTATGAGCACCTCCGAGATGTCTTCCGGCCGGGTCATGCAGACTTTACTTATGAAAAAAAATATGGGATCCGCGATCCCCGGGGTGGAGGTCGAAGTTCAGCTCGTGAGACTATCGCACGAGTGGCTGCCGGCGCATGGGCTAAAACCCAATTAAAAAATATAGGAGTGTCTATTCGGGGCTATTCGAGAGAGATTGCCGGAATTGAATGCCAAAAGATCGATTGGGATTTTGTAGAACAAAACCCTCTTCGCTCTGCAGATTCAAGTTGCTATGAAGCACAGAGAAGTGAGGTTGAAAAAGCTAAAGCGGAAGGCGACTCTGTAGGTGGTGTTGTTGAGTTATGGATAGAAGGGTTACCCGTTGGATTGGGGGACCCCACTTTTGCTAAACTAGACGGCTTGTTAGGCTATGCCTGTTTATCTATTGGGAGCGTCAAGGGGATTGAGTTTGGTTCCGGTTTTCAATCCAGTAAATTAAGAGGAAGCGAGAATAATGATTCAATTACTTCCCGTTCCTATGAGTCATCGCATGCGGGGGGTATTTTAGGAGGAATCAGCGATGGAGCGCCTCTTGTTTTAAGATGTGCGATCAAACCTACAAGTAGCATCGCTAGGGCTCAGAAAACGGTCAATAAAGACAACGAAGCAGTCGATATTGTAATTGGAGGTCGGCACGATCCCTGTATCTGTCCCCGGGTCGTCCCAGTGATTGAATCTATGGCAGCTATTGTTATATATGATGCTTGGTTAACGCAACAGGCCCTAAACCCTGACTTCTCCCAAGGCGTCGAAGATTGGGATATCCAAAATCTAGCATTATTCAAGAACCATGGATTCTCGAGAGACAAGGACGATGGAATTTAAGATAATGAAATAGATCGAGAGTTCAATCTGTGGATCCCATTGTTTTAAGTTACCAGACGCCTGACCACGATTTGGATGTGGTTGCCCGACATATCTACAGGGAAGGGCTAGCTCAACGCATGGTTCATTGGAAGAATATCTCCTTAGCTGACGAGATGATTTATCTTGCTACTTGCCAAAGAGCGACATGGATCTTTTGGGGGGGTAAACCCGAGATGCTTAATTTTACTGATGCTCATATCAAGCGAGGTCCCCATGCCTGGACTCATTTATTGTCCTTAGCCACCGGGTTAGAAAGCGCTAATGTTGGAGATCGAGAAATCACAGAACAACTTAATGATGCTCTGAAAATCTCCAAAGAAATGGGTATGTCAGGAGAAGAGTCATCCGCTGTTGTTGCTGATGTTATTCGTGAATCTAGGAGGTTAAGAACTGAATTGGGACTTGCCGATGGAACAGCTAGCATTGCGACAGCCGCTTTGAGACATTTGATGAGTGCTCTCTCGGTCGACTCCTCCATCTTGATCATAGGATTCGGCCCCATGAGTCAATATATTGCTCGAAGACTTCACGAAAAAGGCTATCGAGTAACATTGTCTAATCGGACAGAGAGTAAGGTTGGAAAATTAGCCAATGAATTAGGGGTCCCCACTATACCTCTCGAAGTAGTTCAGCAAGATCCGCAAAATTTTGATGCCCTAATCACTTCGACAGGTTCCGTTACCCCCATTTTTACCTATAACCAGTGGAAGAGAGTTAGTCAGAGAAAACCATTGCGTATTCTCGACCTCGCCCTTCCTGCGGATTCCGAACCGGCGCTTCAGCAGCTTCCATGGATAAATCGTGTTGACCTAAGCGTTTTTCTCGTAGAAACAGATATTAATCGCCAGCGACGCATCGAAGTCTCATCCCAAGCTGAACCATTTATTGTAGGCGCAAGTCAGCGACTGAGAAAACGTTCGCAAGATCGAACGAAGAAACGATCTATGCTTTCGGCGAGAGAAACCCTTAGCGCATCCTGGGATGCCCTGGAGGAAGAAGTGAAAAACATGAAAGCTTTAACGCCTGATCAGTACGCGGCAGTTCAAGAGTTGCTTATCAGAGGAAGAACCCTCAGTTATCGTGCACTTGTTCAGGGCCTCGAGCCAGACACCCACCTTAAGAATGTGGCAGAAATCTTAAGGCTGGATATTTCGTGAAGATATGTGTTATCGGTACTCGATCTTCTGAACTTGCGAAGATCCAAGCTTTACCCATTCATGATCATCTTGTCCAATTAGGCTATAAAGTCAGTTGGAAATTATTCACAACGTCTGGAGATATGTGGCAGCAGGGCCCTTTAAATCCATCCCGAGGAAATGATTTCTTTACCAAAGAAATAGACGAAGCCCTTATTACTAAAGAAGTCGATGTATCCATTCATAGCCTCAAAGATTTATCAGTGTCCCGCCCACAAGGCTTAGTATTTGCATGTATACCAACGCGTTTCGATCCATCAGACTGGCTCATACATACACAGCCTCTTGAAAGAATCAAACAGATTGCGACAAGTTCCGTAAGAAGAGAAAAACTGCTTCATGCGGCTTGGCCTGACGTCGAATTCACTTGGATTCGAGGTAATGTTTCTACTCGTATTGAAAAACTTAAAAGCGGATTTACTCGTGATCAGCCCATCCAGGGGACCGTGCTAGCGGCAGCGGGGCTTAAGAGACTGAATATTGACCTGAAAGGTCTCTACATAACCCCTATTCCTCTCGAAGACTGCTTACCAGCCCCTGGTCAGGGAGCTATCGTTGCTGAAATCCGACAAGAAGATCATGAACTTAAGGATGATCTGACTTTATTGTCTGACCCCTTGACTTCGGAGTGTGTGTCCGCTGAAAGAATGCTTTTAAAGAAACTTGGCGGTGGTTGTCAGATGCCGTTGGGAGCGCTTGTTGAAAAAATTGATCACGATACTTATCTTTTTCGTTCTATGTATGCCCATGAAAACCGCATCATCAAGACACGCACTACAGGGAAGAACCTTGATGAGATAATCGATAAAACTCTCGATGAACTACAAATATGAGACCTTTGGCTCCAGGTATCTTGATCAATCGATCTTCCGGTGACCCTCTTTATGAATTTCTTCTAAGGGAAGGGTACTTACCCATTTCCTACCCTTTAACAATCGCCTCGTTCAATCAGAATCTTCCATCCCAACTGAATGAAGCTCTATCTCAAAACCCCTCTATAGAAGCTTGGATTATCACGTCCCCTACATCTGGACGTTTAGTTGAGCCATTTCTACCAGCAGGATGTAAGGTCATTTCTACAAAAGCTGCTCGAGATGCATTGCTCCACCCCGAGTATTATGATTTGATCGTCAGCGATGAGGCCTCTTCCGAGGCTCTTCTTGGAGTCATCAAATCCTTAAGGCCCAGCGGAGGAAATTTCTTGCTGTTCCATGGGTATCGAAGTCGTCAAGTGATCGAGAAGAGTTTTATGAATACTGGATTCAGAATCTCGACATTAATCTCTCATATGGAAATCCCGAATCCAGACCTACGCTCTTTGCCTGAAGCCGGTGCCTATTTGGCCCTTAGCCCACTGCAGGCAGAGCTCTTTTCTCAGAAAGCCAGGGATCTTTTTCCCATAGGTTGGGGTAAATTATTAGAGAGGACTTTTATAGACCAAGGCCTTGTTGGGTATCGAGTTTGCGATCCAACCCTTCTTGAACTCCACGCCCTATTAAAAGACATTTACCAGGTGCCCTAAATGGCTCACAGATCTCGAAGGCTCCGGTTATCTCCAGCTATTCGTGAACTTATAGCTGAAACTAGAATTCATCCGTCTCAACTTGTGCAGCCACATTTTGTTCAAGCGTCAGATGGTAGTTCTGAGATAACGAGCTTGCCTGGAATAGATCGCATGAGCATCGAACCTCTATTGGTTCAGATAGAGAAGGATCTTAAAGTCGGTTTAAGAACGGTCCTCTTATTCGGCATCCCTGAAGAAAAGACTCCCAATGGTCTATTATCTAAAAATTCAAATGATGTGATTCCAAAAGCCATCAGGGCTCTCAAAAAGAACTTTGGAGCCGATTTGATCGTTATGTCGGATATCTGCCTCTGCACATATACCGACCACGGTCATTGCGGTCTGATCGTAGATTCTATAATTCACAATCGGAGCTCTGTTGAAGCACTAGTTGCAATGGCTTTGAACCATGCTGATGCCGGGGTCGATATAGTGGCTCCAAGCGATATGATGGATTTCCGTATTGGGGCAATTCGTCACAACCTAGATATAAATAATTTCGAGGATGTTTCTGTTTTAAGTTATGCGATCAAGCATGCCGGAGCTTACTATGGTCCTTTTAGGGATGCAGCCGGCTCATCGCCTAAATTTGGCGATCGGAAGAGTTATCAGATGGACCCTCGTAATACTCGTGAAGGACTTAGGGATGCTTTGCAGGACGCAGAGGAAGGTGCAGACTTCTTGATGATCAAGCCTGCTCTCCCTAATCTGGATTTAATCTCTAAGCTTAGAGAAATGACTTTAGCCCCACTATTTGCGTACCATGTCAGCAGTGAATATTCTTCGGTCAAAGCTGCAGATGCTAGAGGGTGGGTCTCCGGGGACCAACTAATGCGCGAGCACTTAATTTCCATCAAGCGCGCAGGCGCCGATGTGATCGTCAGTTATGCTGCTCGCGAGGCATTAGCGAAAGGTTGGTTTAGTTGAACAACGATCAATTGTACCTAGAAGCTAAAAAGCTTTTCCCAGGTGGCGTGAATAGCCCAGTAAGGGCTTTTAAGGCTGTTGGAGGGGTTCCTAAATTCTTCAAAAAAGCAGAGGGTGCCTGGTTTGTTGACGAAGAAGACCACAAATATCTGGATATGTGTATGTCGTGGGGGCCACTCATCCTCGGTCATGCCCATCCTGACGTCATCAAAGCCGTCACGGGGGCGCTTAGTGAAGGTCTCACATTTGGAGCCCCCTCACGCAGGGAAAACGCCCTAGCAAGAAAAATTAAAAGCATGGTTCCTTTTATCGAAAAAATGAGATTTGTTTCTAGCGGGACTGAAGCAGTAATGTCTGCCATTAGGGTGTCAAGAGGATTCACGGGAAGATCAAAGATACTGAAGTTTGAAGGTTGTTACCATGGCCATTCTGACGCATTACTAGTCAAGGCTGGCTCAGGGCTAGCTACATTCGGAGAACCATCCAGCGCGGGAATCCCCAATGAAGTTACACGTTTAACCTCTGTACTCCCCTTAGATAATATCGAAGCCCTGGAGTCCTTTTTTGCTCTCCATGGTTCTGAATTGGCTGCAGCTATCATTGAACCTATACCCGCTAATAATGGCCTCCTTCTTCAGGACCTAAGATTTCTGAAGCGATTGCGCGAACTCTGCACTAAATATCAAAGTGTTTTGATATTTGATGAAGTTATTTCTGGTTTCCGTGTCTCACCTTCTGGTGCATCCGGTCTTTATAAGATTTATCCAGACATAGTCACTTATGGGAAAATTATAGGAGGTGGTATGCCGGTAGGTCTTTATGGGGGTCGATCGGATATTATGAGTTGCGTATCTCCTGACGGACCTGTTTACCAGGCAGGGACCCTAAGTGGAAATCCTATCGCGATGACTGCCGGACTTGCCACTCTTGAACTTCTAGATGAATCGCTATATTCCACTCTCCTGAAAAGGGGCGCTCAGTGGTCTAAAGTCTTTGAATTGATACCTGGATGTCGCTGCCCCCATGTTGGAAGTATTTTATGGCCCCTTTTCCAGCCTAGAGTCACGCGCTCATCCGAGATACAAGAGTCATCTATAACGAGTTTTAATAAACTTCATCAAGGATTGATTTCTCATGGGGTTTATCTGCCCCCCAGCGGCTACGAGGTCACCTTTTTGAGCCTAGCCCACAAAGAACCTGAATTATCCTTTTTTCAAGATCAGATCAAAAAAATAATCTCACCTCAAGGAAATTAATTGGATCCTTTATTACTCCAAGTACTCAATGGACATCGGCCTTCCCAGACGCCCGTTTGGTTTATGAGGCAAGCCGGTAGATTTTTGCCTGAATATCGGGAAGTCCGAAAGCAATATACGTTCGATCAGGTACTGAATGACCCACAACTATCGAAACAGGTCACGCTACAGCCTATCCAAAGATTTCCAAAGTTAGATGGGGCTATTATTTTCAGCGATATCCTAATCGTCTTGAATGCACTAGGTTGTAGGGTTTCTTTTGAACATGGATCCCCCTCTATCGGACGGACTCTCGATCAAATCTCTATCGATGATGTGGTTGATTATTCACATTTTGACACTGTTCAAAAAGCACTTAAAGCGACACGATTGGATCTCCCGTCGCACGTCACCCTCATTGGCTTTGCAGGAGCACCCTGGACACTTTTTGCCTATGCTTGTGATGGATCAAATAAGAATGGTTGGCAAAAAGCCAAGGAGTTCTTGTCGCAAAAGCCATTGGAAGCTGAAGCTTGGTTGAATAAAATCAGTAAAGTTACTAGAGATCTCTTAATGCTGCAAATCGGGGCAGGTGCCCAAGTGGTTCAGTTGTTTGATAGCTGGGCTGGAGATTTATCTCAAGATGAGTATCTTTCCTGGGCGCTCCCTTTCGCCGAGATGACCCTCAAGGACTTAAAGGTGCCCAGGATCTACTTTCCCAAGATGCAAGAGCTACCTCCACAACTTCAATTATTTGATTGCGAAGCACTTTCGATATCCTGGGAGAGTAGGATGTCTTTGGCTCGTTCCTCTTTCCCGAGAAAAATTCTCCAAGGTAATTTAGACCCTAAAACCTTACTCGGCGAAGAAGACCAACTTATTAAAAGCGTTCAGTCCATCATGGATGAAATGAAGGGTCATGGCCACATCTTTAATCTTGGACATGGGATACTTCCGAAAACTGATCCCAATGTAATTCAACGGATTCTTGATATGGTCAAACCATGACGCATACTATTCAGGAGTTGATTACACGTTACGATAAACCCGGTCCAAGATATACGGGTTATCCCATGCCACCCGCATGGAATGATCATCTAGAAGAGTCCGTTCTCCTAGAAGCCATTGAAGCCGTCTCGGATCAAGATGATCACTTAAGCCTCTATATCCACTTACCCTTCTGTAAACGGCGTTGTTCTTACTGTGGCTGTAATGTGGTCATCAGCCCACAATATGATCCCGTGAAAAGCTTTTTGGAGACTCTAGATAAAGAGGCGGATTTATGGAAAAAATCCCTCGTAAAGCCTCGCAAGATTATTCAAATGCATTGGGGTGGCGGGACTCCTAACTATCTCAATTCTTCAGATTTATCCAAGGTCTTTTATTCTATCTCCTCAAGGTTTGAAATCCTCCCGAATGCTGAAGTGAGTATAGAGATCGATCCAACTTTCCTTACGGAAGATCAACTCCCAACCCTGAAAGATATAGGGTTCAATAGGGTATCTTTTGGTGTTCAAGATATGGATCCTGAAGTGCAAGAACTAATCACACGAGGCCAAACCGCTGATCAAACCATCAAGGCCATTCAGCAAGCTAAATCTTTAGGCTTCAAAGGTATCAATATTGATCTCGTTTATGGATTACCTGGTCAAACGCTTAATAGTTTCGAGATAACAATTAAGAAAATGATAGAACTCAAGCCGAGTCGCCTTGCTATTTATGGATTTGCCTATTTACCCTCTCTTTTACCATTTCAAAAATCTATTCCTCCGGAAAAACTACCCCAAGCATCTGAGAGACTAAACTTACTATTGATGGCGTCTGATATGTTAGAGAAAGCTGGGTATGTATCGATCGGAATGGACCATTTCTCCAGTCCCTCAGATGACCTGACGATTGCCCTGAATGCAGGAAAGTTAGGGCGTAACTTTATGGGCTATGCCCCCCACGTAGGAGAGCATATGGTGAGTATGGGGCCAAGTGCTATCTCTAATATTGGTAATGTTTACCATCAAAATCATAAAAATCTAAATCAATGGACTCAGTCAATTAGTGAAGGCCATTTTGCCATGAGTAAAGGGATTAAATGTACTCCTGATGACTTATTAAGACGATGGGTTATACACACCCTCATGAGTGAATTTAAATTAATATGGTCGGACTTTGAAGCGAAATGGAAAATTGATGGAAAGGCATACTTTCGAAACGAAATCGAAGCGCTCAACGCTGAAGTAGAATATGGAACTGTATTAATTACGAATGATAAAATTGAAATCAGTGAAATTGGGAAGCGCTTCATTAGAAATCTCGTTATGCCCTTTGATCGTTATTTAACAAATATTTCTAAAAGTAAGTTCAGTCAAACTGTCTAGGAGCTCAGGATCCCTTATGCATGCAAAGACCGCTATTGTAATGTTAAATCTCGGTGGGCCTGTCACCCTAAGCCATGTAGAGCCTTTTTTGAAAACTTTATTTGGTGATAGAGACCTCATCAAATTGCCTGGACCAGCATGGTTTCAACCTACTTATGCATGGGGAATTGCAAAAATCAGAACCAAGGGGGCTCAGAAAAAATATGCTGAAATTGGGGGAGGTTCTCCGCTTCTCCGAGAAACAGCACACCAAGCATCTGCCCTTAGAACAGAGTTGCGAACTTTAGGCTTCGAGGGCCCCATCAAGTTAATATTTCGGACCTCTCAACCAAGAGCGGAGTCGATGCTTAGGGTTCTTCAAAGAGAGGGGGTTGCTCAGATACTGCCACTTTCGTTATATCCTCACAACTGCAAGGCCACTACGGGTTCAAGTATTCGCGAGTTAGAACGTCTTGCCCCTAGGTTTGGGATCTCTTTACTTCCTGGCGTCCTTCATTATGCAGATCATCCTAAATATATCGGAGCTTTGAGTAGACTTATTCGGGAAAAATTAGAAGAACTCCCTTATGCTACCGTGATCTTTAGTGCCCATAGTCTCCCGGTGAACCAAATAGAAAATGGGGATCCTTACGAATCAGAAATCCATAAATCAGTTGAAGCCATTCAGCAATCCCTAGGTGATATCCCTGGTGGTTATACGTTGGGGTACCAATCCCGCGTTGGTCCTATTCGTTGGTTAACGCCCTCTCTAAAAACTGTCCTTAAAGACTGTCAGGGCCGCGATGTCATAGTTGTCCCTATTTCATTTGTTTCAGAGCATATTGAAACTTTACATGAACTTGACATTGAATACCGAGAGATCGCGGAAAAGATTGGCATACGTAATTATGCAAGAGTTCAAACCGTTGGAATCAGCAAAGAGTACATTCATTGTCTGTCAGATTTAGTGATACAGAACCTTAAGTAGATGAGCATGAAGAAAATCCTCGTCATCGGCGCTGGTATCTCTGGGCTCACTGCAGCATACCGTCTCAGATTAGATGGCCATGATGTCACGGTCGTTGAATCGGGTAATGCCCCAGGAGGCTGGGTTCAGACAGATCAGGATTCACATGGAGGAAGAATTGAAAAGGGTCCTCAATTGATGGCAGTTGAAGCCGGAACTCCCCTTCATCTACTTCTGTGTTCTCTGGAAATACCCCTAACTACTCATCGACATCTATCGAGGTTTATTGGTATTGATGGCAGACTGATTCGCGTTCCGAGGAATTTATTGGAATTTTTCAAGAGCCCCTTGTTGACTTTACAGGGAAAGCTGCGCATTTTCTTGGAACCGTTCCTTTATCATTTTGTGGACAAAGGCAGGGAGTATACGCTCCAAGAAGCTATTGAAAAGAGGTTTGGTTTTGAAGTTGCCAACCGTCTTGCTCCAGCACTAGTCAATGGCATTCTTGCCGTTCCTGCATCTGAAGTGTCACAGGAGTCTTTTCCTGTCTTTAGTAAATCTAATGACCGAAGCCTATTATGGGAGTCGATCAAGCGTGGTTCTACAATCTTGGCAACTCCGAGTAGGGGAATGGGCCAGCTTACCCAGGTCCTAGCATCTAAATGCACCATCGTTTTCAATACTGAAATTACCACCCTAGAGTACCGGCAACAACATTGGCATGCATCCGGTGCTAGTTACCATGAAAAATTCGATTCTATTTTCTTAGCAACTGCAGCCCACAAGGCCGCGACCCTTTTAACTTCAATATCCCCACGCTTATCAAGTGTTCTAAGGAATATCGAATATACATCCTTGCATTTATGTCATTCAACCCACTCTTACAATAAGACTTTGGATGATAGCCTTGGATTTCTCCTACATCCCAACGAATCGGAATTTCTTTTAGGCTGCTTCGTTTCGTCATCCCTAGAGCCGCTAGATAAATCCAAAACTCTTAAATTAAGAACTTTTATAAAGGCAAACCAGAGTCCAGCCCCTAATTGGCAGGATATTTATAGCGAATTACTCAAATGGCTTCCGGACTTAAGCCCTTGTGCTTTTAGTCGTATTGAAACAGCTCAATTGGCTATTCCCAAACTGCAGTTAGGACAATCTCCCGAGATTATTACCGCACTAAAAGACCTCCCTATGGGCCTAGATTGGATTGGTGGAGCTCGATTTGGCCCAGGTGTTAAAGACATTGTAGAGGGCATTGATTCTTGGATGAAGAGATCTGACCTGGAAGCCTAACCTCTTAATGTGTGAGAAAATATAAATATGTCGACCTTGGCCTTGAAATATAGACCCCTATTACTTAAAGACCTTATTGGTCAAGAAATGAGTGTCGGCGCTCTCACAAATATTTTAACCAGAGCAAAAGAGAAGGGTTCTCTCCACCAAGCTTATCTATTTGCGGGCTTAAGGGGTACTGGCAAGACCAGTACGGCTCGAATCATGGCCAAGGCTCTTAATTGCGAGTCAGGGCCTACGCCTCACCCTTGCGGTAAGTGTCCGTCTTGCCTTGCTTCCATTTCTCCGGATGGACATCTGGATATAGTGGAAATTGATGCGGCCAGTCGCTCATCCGTTGAAGACGCCCGCAATCTTAGGGAACAAGTCCAAACGCTTCCAGCATTTAGTCGCTATCGTATCTATATCATTGACGAAGTTCATATGCTTTCAAAGCAAGCTTTTGATGCTTTGCTTAAAATGCTTGAGGAGCCGCCTAGCCATTCTATATTTATTCTTGCTACGACTGAAATTGATCGTATACCTGACACCATAAAAAGCAGGGTTCAAATATTTCCATTCAGACTAATCCCTGTGCCTCTGATCGATGAAAGGCTGCAAACAATTTCTTCAAAAGAGTTCTTTCAATTAACTCCCGATTCCTCCCGTCTGATAGCTGAAACAGCGGATGGATCTATGCGAGACGCTTTAACTACGCTTGATCGCATTATTGCTTCAACTACTTCCTCTAGCATTTCTGAAGAGGCCGTTAGGTATCAGCTTGGGGTTGTACCGAAGGCTACTATGCTAGAAATATCTGATGCCATATCCCGGTCGGATACATCAAAACTAATTATATTGATCGATTCTTTGGCTCAGCTAGGCATTGATTGGATTGTTTTTTGGAAAGAATTAGTGATTAACTTTCAAGATCGTCTTCACTCTGAAATTAAATCGAACTCCACTCCTCAATCTATTCTTAAATGGGCAAGAATTCTTCAAATCTTGATCTCACGCGAGAGGGACATTAAAGAGAGTTCATTGCCTAGGGTTATTATAGAAATTACCTTGGTGACACTCTCTAAATTACCCAATCTTGCACCACTTGAGGCACTGCTCTCCCCCTCTACGTCCCAAATCCGACCTGAGCCATCTGTATTCAAGGAAAAAGATAAGGCTCCTTCTACCGTTGCGACTATAGTTGCCAAACCAGACAAAGGGCTAGATGATCTTTTAAAGATGACCGGTGGAACCATCGGTTAAGAATCAACCTCCGCTAACCGGGGGTAAGAAAGATATCTGGGCGCCTGATACGATGGTTTCTGACCTTGACGCAACTCTATGATTAATAGTGATAATGGCATCGGGTGGTATTCGAACAAACTCATCTCGGTTAAGGAGGTCCTTTAGGCTTCCTATGAATTCAATTTTCAAGTTTGTTTGGCCCATGAGTTCTCGATATCGAGCATAAAAAACAATTTGTATCATTTGCGCGAACTCCAATTAAATCTTACTTCACCCGAAGGGTAGATAGAGTACCCAGCTGTTTGACTAAGTCCCAAGTTGGCGAGCCCAAAAGGAAAATTCCATTGAAATTTAGCTGAGTTGATTCTGAGGTCACCAATCTGATTCTGACTCAAAATAAGAGGGTATGCAGTATCCCATACATTGATCCCCACTTGATAGCTACTCTCCAGTCTCCCACTAGGTCCGGTGTGAATATTGATTAGAACTCTATCTAATCCTAAAGACTTCCTCAGTCGAGTTTGGAGATTCGAGAGAATAAGAGAGGTGAAGAGGCTACTGCCACTAGTGCTATAGGCTTGGTTTGTAAGCACTTGGTAACCTGTACCACCCGTATAGGATACAGTTGACGAATACAGACGTGTTGCATAGTCAGGATCCATCAACAAAGCGAATATTTCGTCCCTTTTTAGGGCTGGAGTTGACGCAGCTTGAATTTTGAGATCTGACAACTTTCCTATTAAACCTAGATTAAGTTTATAGCCAGGCAAGAGAAGAGATCCCTGAAGGTCTAGTTGTGGATCCCTGAAGTCTTCTGTGATTTGTATTACCCCTCGCTCTAACACCAAGTCCCCTGCAGGGAAGACATTAGACAGCCTTCCGCCAGGGACGAGCAACAGTTGTCCTTGGAAACTAGGCTGGAGAAGGGTACCGTTGGCTTTGATTCTTCCACGTGGCTTGAGTTCAGCCTTAATAAATTCTGAGTTATAACGCCAAACATTATTTGAATCAACATCGATATCTAACTCAATATTATTAAGTAGAGAGTCTCCTTTTAAAGCTACGCTCCCTTTGTTCTCCCCTCCAAAGGATATGACTTCATATAGTTGCTTCTCGTCGAGATAAGAAAACTCATGAATTATGAGTCGACCTGATAATTTTGAAGAGGGTGATGAATTAAAGTCTAATGAAACATCACCTCGAATTCTAAGTCCTTCCCATCCAGGTAAACTTTGTATCTTGATATTCTGAGCTTCGGCCGATAGCGATATATTTCCAATTGTCCTTAAATTCCAATCAGCACCCCCAAATATTTTTATTGGTGACCCGAGAAGACTCCCATCCATCGGATTTTTAGGATCGATATGAATTCGTTGATCAATCAGATTAAATTTGCCCTTAAAACCTTCCAGTAATCTTACCTTTTCAAAGATTAAAGAACCATCTTGGACCTCAATCTCTCCCAGCAAGATAGGAGCATCAATGGCGCCATTAGCTTTTATTCGATAAAGACTTCGTCCTCCCAATTCGTACTCATTTCTATCCAAAGGCCCCTTATCGGCAGCAATGCGCGTGAGTATGCTGGAGAGATCTTTGATCGTACTCTGGCCTGAAATTTCAAGATCGAATTGACCAGAAGAAGTTAAGGGCAATAAGCCCTTAAGTGTGAAGAATGATGATTGGGTAGACGTTTCTTCGCTCAAATTGGCAAACGATAAGTTTACTGTTATCTGATCTTGATTACCCTCAAGATTGAATGCTTTTTTCTTGTCTAATCCGTAATGATCCAAGATGCCGCCAAGGTTCAAAACGTTAACAGAGTAATTAAATGTGGAGGGGCTTGAAACGTACTGCCCTTCCACTTCGAAAACCGACGATCCCAATAATCGATCAAAATAAGTATCAGTAAGAAAGTAATTCAAATACTTATTGTCCAACTGCTTCAATGAGAAGGTACCCTTACTCGAAGCTTGGTTTCCAATTGCATTGAGTTCAATTAGGCGCCGTTCCAATTCAACGTCATCAAGGTTTATAGTTAGTTCATCTCCATCAAAAATATATAAGAAACTTAGTTTTCTTTTTGAGTCCGGATAAGGAGTGATCTTTATCTGACCTAGTGGAAAGTAGCCATATCCAAAAGGCCTCTTTAAATCTCCCTCGAGGTCGACATCAATAAAACCAGAAATAACATCTCCTCGCGTTTGGAGGGTAGTCTTCAAATCGCCATTGAGCTTTATCGAGGATGTGTTTTCTTTGAAATTGAATATCGCTTGCCCCTTGAGACCGGATGATTCAGTAGTAGGAGTTAAAGTCAACAAGTTCGAAGTTATGGTTCTAAACTCTGTTATACCGAGACTCTTCTGATTCTGGTCGTAGGTAAGATTAAAAGAAAGCGGAGGTAGGGAGTAGTCCAACCATCTTGGATTATCTAAAATAATCGATGAACTTATATATATGCGGGATGGTTGTCCGGAAATATCCAAACGCCCAGTTACATTGGAATCTAATATAGAACTTAAACCCCATAAACTCATCAATTGTCGATAATCACCTTGAATAAAAGTGATTCGGCCCTTAATGTCCTCTTTCGAAGCACCAATAGGGTAATTCAGAGACCCGGAAAACTGAGTTTCACCCTGAGATTCTAAAGCTTCTAAATAGATATTATTTGGTGTGAGTGATAGCTTTCCCGAAAGAGCGTTAACACGGACCAAATTAACATTAAGGTCTTTAACGATGAAATCTGCATGAATAGAGCTTGAACCTTTTTCCATAAGAAGGGACCCTTTTGCTTCGATACGTCCCTTGAGAGTTCTTTTTCCATCATTGAAGAAAGGAGTATAGACACTCAAAGATTCAAGGTTAGATTCGAAGATAAAAGGGGTTCTATCCATAGACGATGAATTAGATGGTATTGTCCTAAAAGAAAAGTCGTGACTCTTGAAAAATAGATTATTTAATATCATTTTCCCATTTACAAAATCGAAATCAAACCTACCTAAGTTCTCGTTCTTTCTGGAGAAATCTCCGGTTAAGCTTAAAGAATTAACTTCATTGATGGCCAAAAGATTATTTATCCTGATTCGCCCGACTGCATTAACGTTCGTCTTGTTAAGATCCTTGATTAAAAGGGCTTGGCTGAGTAATTCCATAGAGTATTGCTTGATCTGAATGGAAAACTCTCCTTCTGATTTCTTTATTAATTTCATCAGACCCTGGTTTATTGCAATCTGTGCGTAGTCTAATTTGAGTACTTTTAAATTTATGTTATTGGGAATATGAGCGACTAGTTGTGCTTTAATAGGATGATATGTAGAAATCGACTTTATTTCCGAGCTGATAAAAAACCTCCAATCAGAGTCTTTGGAATCCCGGTTCACTTTAATCGTTGTTTTGGCATTTTCAATATCAGAGCCTTTCATAAAAGATAGAAAGGTATCGGATTTAGAAAAAATATTACTACTGGAATAAAGTGAATATCTGGTTTCACCAGTGTCGAGTTGAATCTGACCATCTCCATTACCAGACATCACTGGCGTAGTGAATGAAATTCGAGTCGTCAAATAATTATTTGGAGACAATTCGCCAACTAAACTCATACTAGCGGGTTCAACTATTTTCTTCTTTTTGAAAGTGAATCTTGATTCACCTGTGAAGTTGATATAGCCATCTTTTCCTTGAAAGAGAAGGGCTTCAAAGCGATAAAGGCCTTTCCCCAAAAGCAGGCTCTGATCTAAAACATTAGCTGTACCCGATTTGATGATGATTTTAGGGATCACGAAAAATTTTTCTGCCGGTGCCTGGGTTGTCCATCGGATCTTGGATCGCGTCTTTTTTGAAAGGTTAACTATAGGGCTTTCCAGCGAAATAGATTCGATTCCAATCCCCCCTTTAAAAAAATCCATCAGAGCCAATTTAATATTCACTTTGGGTACGGAGATTAATCCGTCGCCTAGTTCAACTTGGTGTAAGGTAATAGTGCGATTGATAAATTGAACGGATCCATTGCTTACTCGGGTATTTAGACCAGTGCGCTTCTCAATTTCTGTTGAAACTAAACTAATCACTTTTGTCGTAAGCCATGACTCTTGGACAGACTTATCCTCCTCGAAGCTCAAGGTCCGAGCCCCAAGTAAATTAACCAATAGAAAAATTACTAGTTTCGCTCGCCACATTTAGGGCATACCGTTGACATTCTGGCGAGGGGCGTATAACAAAATGCGCAAACCTTGCCTGTTATGGGGTTTTTGGAGTTAGGAGCGCCCGATAGGGTCCTTGAAAGGGTATTTAGTGTTGGATGGTTAGGCCCTTGTGAATCACCTTCTTTAACGGTTCTCAGGGCGCCTAATAATTGCTCTGTTGAGGTAAATCGTTCACCCAAATTGACTCGAAGGCATTTCATAACAATTTCGGAGAAAAGCTTGGGCACTCCTATTGCTTTTAGGTGTGGTGAAACAATTCTCTGTTCATCGATCGATTGAGCTATTTTTAAAGGGTCTGGATCATAATAAGGTACAGTCCCTGTTAGCATTTCGTAGAAAGTTATTCCCAAACTCCAAACATCGGATTGAAATGTCGCAAGTCCCCTGAAGTGTTCAGGCGCCATATAGGGTGGGGACCCAACACGTGTCATGGCAGGTGTTAAAGCTAAGATACGGCTTGTGCCAAAATCTGTAACTTTAGCTATACCATCCTTTGTGATCAAGATATTCGCAGGTCTGATATCCCGGTGCAAAACTTTTTTTGAATGCGCAAAGGCGACACCTGACGTGATACCAATTGCCAGATCCAAAGCCAAACCCGGTAAGAGTTTCTTATCTCTTCGGATCATCTTATCGAGGCTTTCCCCCTCAATATATTCCAAGACCATAAAAAATATTCCATTGGTTCTCTCGGCCGTAATCATTTCTGCAATGTTGAGATTCTTGAGCTCAGACATAATGCGAGGCTCTTTAAGCATTTCTACCACTTCATCTTCTTGCTGGTGAGGAACCTTTATGGCAACTTTGCGGTTAACCCAAGTATCGAGGGCTAGGTAGACGGAACCAAATCCACCTGAGCCTAGTCGATCTAGAATCTGATATTTACCGAGTGTTTGATCTTTAGAGAGCACCCAAGGACTCCTATCTTATAGATTGTCCTATAGAGAGCGATAACCTCAAAATACGGTGTGAATTAACCCAAGAAGGCCTTTAAGGTCTTTGAGTGCCTCGGGTGGCGAATTTTTCTAAGGGCTTTGGATTCGATCTGCCTGATGCGCTCACGAGTGACAGCAAACTCACTACCCACTTCTTCAAGTGTATGTTCCGAGGCTTCCTCACCAACACCGAACCTCATGCGGAGAACCTTTTCTTCACGTTCCGTCAGCGTTTTGAGCACTTGATTCACTGTGTCTTTAAGCCTAGAATTTACGACCTGCTCAATTGGCGAATCGACTGTTTTATCTTCGATAAAGTCGCCCAGATGAGAGTCCTCTTCCTCTCCGATGGGCGTCTCTAAAGAAATAGGTTCTTGAGCTATCTTCATAACCTTTCGAACTTTGCTCACTGGCATATCCATTTCTTTAGCGATTTCTTCACTAGTGGCCTCACGACCTAGCTTTTGAACGAGTTCACGTTGAGTGCGGATTAATTTGTTAATGGTCTCAATCATGTGAACAGGAATACGTATCGTGCGAGCTTGATCAGCGATAGCTCTTGTAATCGCCTGTCTTATCCACCAAGTTGCATAGGTTGAAAACTTGAAGCCCCTTGAATATTCGAACTTATCGACCGCCTTCATGAGGCCTATATTACCTTCTTGAATTAGATCTAAAAACTGGAGGCCACGGTTCGTGTAGCGTTTTGCTATAGAAACTACCAATCTTAAATTAGCTTCAATAAGTTCTGCCTTTGCAGACCTGGAAATTTTGGTAGCATCCATAAGAAATTGATAGTCCTGATGGAACAGTTCGCTTGTTGTTTCATTCTTTGTGAAAAAGTCCTTTAGTTCTTTTTCAATGTGAAGAACTTCCTCTTTGTAAAATTCTTTTTTCTTGGCATAGAGAGGGTTCTTAATATACTCCTTGATTTCTCTGAGACGACGCTCGCCTGCAACTACGCGGTCATGTTTGTTATTGATTTTATCAATCAATCTTGTGATAGCGAGGCTATTTAATCCCAATTTTCGAACTTGTCTCGAGAGATGTGCGCGCGATTTGATGATTTCTCGATCTAACTTTCTTCGCTTTGCGATAGATTTAGTTCCAGCCGCAACATCCACCTTTAGGTTCAGTAAATCTTGGAGGGCAGCATCGTAGGTTAATAACTTCTCGAACTGATGATGGACATGCTGTGTGGCGCTCGTGTTCTCCGCATCCTCATCATCATCGAGTTCATCAGAAAGACCCACGACTTCTCGTATCTTACCTGGATTATCTTTAAGCATCTTCCCAATCTCGATGAGCAAACCTACGGCAAGACGAGACCTCGACAAGGAGCGCATAACTGACCTAACCCCAATTTCGATGCGTTTGGCTATTTCGACTTCATCCTCTCTTTTTAGGAGCGGAACGGTCCCCATCTCTTTTAGATACATGCGGACAGGATCATTAAACTTGTCGCCCTCAGAGCCTCCTTCTGAAACATCATCACCGTCCCCTTTTTTATCAGTCGCAAAAACTCGATATTCGGGTTCGATGTTTTCTTTTGCTGTCAGACCATCTTCTTCTGTTTTACCGTAACCAATATTCAATCGTTTTAAGCAGATAATAATTGCGTCTATATCTTTAGGCGAAAAGCCATCAGGTAAAAAATTGTTCAATTCATCAATTAAAATATAGCCGCGTTTCTTACCTAATCGAACCAAATGGGTGGTGAATTCAAAAAATTCTTCTTGAGCTAAGAAAGGACTAATCACTCGCACCTCTTAATTTATAGAAATAGTTGAACTAACCCTTATTATATCTCTTTTTTGGGATTTTTTTATAAACCCAATGAGTTTATAAAGGCTATTTAGTCCGGCGATCCTTGGCTAAAAGATCGCTCTTTCGTTTGATTAAAATTGATATTTCATTTTCTAATTGCTTGACCATTTCTGGATTTATTAAAGTCGATGGCTCTTGTGTCTTTCGCTGCAAACTCAGCCTTTCTCGGTCTAAAAAGGCCATTTCTAGCCTACTTCTCACGCTATCTATATTGGGGAGGTATTCGCCACCTCCGCGGGAGGAATAATGAGCGTCAATCGTTGAAATAACCTGTTCAAGCTCTTCTTCCCGGGTGCCATCCCCATATTCAGATTCTAAGGCTCTTTGAAGATAGTCTGAGCCCTCTAGTTCGATCCACCACGCTTCAGGAATCTGCCGTATTTCATCTTTGCCATGCCCTTTAGAGAAGAGGTAGATCATCTCTTTGACAAGATCATTAAACGATAGCTTTGGTAATCTCTGGGGTTTAATCTCCCGAGATTGATCTTGTGTTTTGATTCCAGTTGTATTCATTGCTTTACTCATCTCGCTTGTTGGGATTTGCAATTGATGCCCTAGCGAAGCAAGGAGTGATCTAGTTTCAGTATTCTTAGGGAGATAGGGCAGAAACTCCATCATCGATTTATAGACCGACATCCTCTCTGAGAGCCGTGATAAATCCCTACCGGATAGTAGTCTGTTGAGTACAAATGAGGTCCATTCAGGTGAATGAACGATAGCTTCCCTGAATCCTTCAGATCCTAATTTCAAAGACCAACTATCAGGATCTTCACCTTGAGGCAATTCTAAAAGGCGAACCTCAAATTCCATCGGCAGGGCAGTTTTCAAAGAAGAGTACATCGCTTTTCTTCCCGCATCATCTCCGTCAAAACAAAAAACTAATCGATTAGTGTAGCGTTTTAATGCTTTAAGGTGATCTTCTGTCAGTGCTGTACCCATGGGGGCTACAGCCTGATAGATATTCAGTTTCTGAAGTTGGAGGACGTCAAAGTACCCCTCAACGATAAGTAGGCCATCTTTTGCGTTATGACGTGCTTTATCCATCCCAAACAGCGTATGACTTTTTTTGAAAAGTTGGGTTTCTCTCGTATTCAAATACTTAGGTTGTTGATCTCCCATGGTACGACCAGCAAAAGCTATAATTCGACCCCTTGAATCCCGAATTGGTATCGTAATGCGCTCCCTAAGGAAGTCAATAGATTTGCCTTTCTCGGTCTTTGAGGACAAGCCTGATAGATGAATTTGATCAATGGAAAAACGAGAAAATTGAAGATGATTAATCAACTCATCCCATGATTCATTTGCAAAGCCAAAGGCAGAGTCAGAAACTTGAGGTTCGGTAAATCCCCTGTTCTTAAGATAAGCTATAGCTTTTGGGCTTTTTTCGAGGTTTTTTTGAAAAAATAGTTGAGCTTGGTCTAGGATATTCCTTAGGAATTCATCTTGAGATATTTCTATTGAAGACTTCGTCTTCCGGTTAGGTAATTCGATGCCAGATTGTTGAGCTAGCAATTCTAGCGCTTCTGAAAAAGTTATATTCTCTCTTTCTTGAATCCAATGAAAAACATCACCTGTTTTCCCACAACCAAAGCAGTGAAAGTATTGGCCTTGGGGGTTGACATAAAAACTAGGAGTCTTTTCTGAATGAAAAGGACATAATCCTTTGAAATTTGCCCCCATCTTCTGAAGTTTGACATTCTGACTAATCAGAGCCACTAAGTCGATTGCGTCTTTAACTTGTTTCGTAACGCTCATAGTTGATCATTTTACTATCAACATATTTAAGATTCAGGTTGGTTCTCGCTCGGGACCATAGAAGTCGGGATTTGTCCCCATATCTTCAACATTGCAAAAGCCCCAAACAAACTGCAGGGCAGAAGCGAAGCCATCCAATACCAAGCATTAAGGCCCATAGGCGTGGGTCCCCATCCATAGGTTTTCAAAATCCAACCCAACACAAAGCCGCTAAATCCACTTCCAAAGTATTGAAAAGAATCCACAAAACCTACCACCGTTGCCGCGCCGCGGGTCCCGCCAAAATCTGCTCCCGCTGTTCCACTCAAAAGCCCATGGATTCCAAGTGCCAGCAGGGCTCCAAGACCAATGCAAATAATGGCTATGATTTGGCCTAAAGTTGTAGTGGCGTAAGGTGAATAACCGAGGAGACCAAAAACAAATAATTGAGCCACAAAGAATATGAAAGCAGATGGGGCTCTTCTTGATTGAAAATATTTATCACTAATCCAGCCGCTTAGTAATCCCCCTGATGCACCGCCCACAAAAAGAGCAATTCCTGACCATGCAAATAATCGGTCAGTCTTAGATATTAATTGAACTTCATTGAGGTATTCGGTGGAATAGAGCAGGAGCCCTTGACGAATAAACCCTGTGAAAAACTCAGCCATAACTAGCATGAAAATCACACGATTACTAAAAAGCTTTTCCTTGAAGTGCGACAAGGTGATTTTGGCTAATCGTGTATCACCCTTAACAGACCCATCGCCCGTATCGATGTCATCCAAGCCACATTCACTAGGTGTATTTCTAACAAGAAAATAATCGATGATCGAAAAAGCGAACATCAGTGCCGAAGGTACGAACCAAATCATCGTCCAAGAATAGTGAGAAATAATCCAAGCACCAAAAGTATTTGTGAGAATGAAACTTGTAGATAGTACTGCCCCAAACAGACCACCGAAGACTCCACGTTCTTTAACCGGAAACCAGGCGCTGTTAATTTTGACAATCGAGAGTCCACCCCAACTTTGAAAATACATGTTCAGAGACCAAAGCATACTTAGGGGTATAAGAATTTTGGTCACTTGAGTGTTCAGGAAAAAAAAGCCAATCACGGCGTTCAAAATCGCAGACCCAATGGCACCCACGATTATTCCTTTTCGCCCGCCCAAACGATCGATAATGGATCCATTGATTGCAACCGATAGTGCGTAGGTCCAGAAACCACAGGCGGCGATTAACCCCATTTCAGCTTTATCTAGATGATAGGTGAGCCCAATATCGCTTTTTACTAAGTTGAAATTAAAGCGACCCATGTACATACACGAGTAAGTCAAAGCTAGTGGGATCCAATTCAAAGATCGCCGTTTAGTGAAGGATCGACCCCATGCTTTAAGATTCATCTTGCCTTAAGGTTATCTTAACTTCGCAATTCCTTACTATCGGTGCTCACTGTCCCCATTTCTGTTTAGTAGAGTCCCCCAATATCGATTAAAATAAAAGAAACCCCCAAGGATTGATTAATGAGCAACCGAATTGAAGAAATTTTATCTTGGTACGAATCCGATTCTCCTGCCGTGAGAGCAAATCTCAAGAGACTAATGAGCCACGGGGCGCTCGCTGGAAGTGGAAAATTTGTGATTCTACCTGTGGATCAAGGCTTTGAGCATGGTCCAGCCCGATCCTTTGCGATTAATCCACCCTCATATGATCCTAATTACCATGTCGAACTGGCTATTGAATCAGGTTGCAATGCCTACGCAGCTCCGTTAGGCTTCATCGAGTTTGTTGCAACAAAATATCGAGCAAAGATCCCCTTCATTCTGAAGCTTAATAATTCGGACGTCCTAAGCAAAGGACATGATCCTCAAAGCGCGATCACTGCTTCTGTGAAAGATGCCGTAAGATTAGGCTGTACCGCCGTGGGTTACACCATTTACCCCGGGAGTACTCTAAGGAATCAACAATACGAATCGCTTCGGGAGATTATTGCTGAAGCGAAGGACGCAGGTCTTCCGTCTATTGTCTGGGCGTATCCAAGAGGCCAAGGCCTTTCGAAGGAGGGCGAGACTGCCGTAGACGTAGTTGCCTATGCCGCCCACATTTCCTGCCAGTTAGGTGCTCATATCGTTAAAGTTAAGCCTCCAAAGGATCACATTGAGCATCCGGCAGCCCTCGACGCTTTCAAGAAAGGATCCATATCGACCTCAACGCTAAAAGATAGAATCAGCGAAGTCGTTCGAAGTTCTTTTGCAGGTAAGCGCATCGTTATATTTTCAGGCGGTGAAGCTAAATCCAAAGAAGAAATCTTGAGAGAAGTGTCTGAGATTGCCGCAGGTGGAGGGTTCGGTTCCATTATGGGCCGAAATGCTTTTCAACGCCCCCGAAATGAAGCACTCACTCTACTCCGAGAAGTCATCGATATTTATAAAGCACATTAGGTCATCTTTTTCTAAAATCATGTCAATTGACAAGCTTCGCCATTGCAACACTCTTGAGAATTAATCCCACAAATTGAGCATTGACCATGGCCATGGACCCACATCATATCTGTTTGGTTGCCGCACCATTGACAGAAGTTTTTAGAAAGCATCAAATTAACCTTTCAATATAATGAAATTATTATAAGGCTTAAAAATGTCGATAGAAAAAGTGTTTCAGCGAATGCCGGATCTATTCCGACCTGACCGTGCTATTGGGCTGACAGTTACTTATCTTTTTATCTGCGGACAGGCAGAAAATGATACCTTTCAGGTCAGTATTGCAGATCAAACTATTTCCATCCAGAAAGGGCAGTCTAAAAAACCCGACGTCACCATTAGGGTTAACGCGGACGACTGGATAGCAATATCTGAAAACAGACTCGATGGCCTTAAGGCTTATCTAGAAGGCAAAATAAAAGTCGAAGGTAGTCTCGCTCTTTTTCAAAAGTTCCCCAAGCTCTTTAAGCCCCTACATCGTCGAAGTTCTGGTCGACCACTCGAAGAGATTATTGTTCGTCAAGTTACAAACAGCAGAGAGGACATCAAGATAGGTCCTTTGAACCCATCTTCTTTGACTCTGACTGGCCTCTGGGGATCCGAAGATTATCTGAGACCTGTTCTTGAAGGCTATTGCTCTCCTAACGCCCTATTTTTATCGGGGCATTTAGAATGGTCAGGAGATGCCGAATCTATAAATAGGTTTTGTAATTACTGCAAATTAAACCCTATCAGAGCCCCTAAACTCTCACTTTGGCGACTAATGATAAGCTTCATTAAATCTAAACTAAGGTTTATTTAGAGCTATCGAACGGCTGGTAAGGGAAGGATCTAAAAGATTATAGGGAATAGGTTTAGATTCAGCTCCCATGGAGAAAACCTGATAGGGAAACTCTTGAGATACTTCATTAAGAGTATAAAAGAATGGATGCTTCCAAGCATCAAGGGGAATTGGATTTAAGTACTGTGGGTAAAGATCATTGAGAGTAGCAGGCAGTTTATTTTTATCTGAGCGATAACGCTCAATAGCGCTCACGATCCTAGTTATCGATCTCTTAGTTTCTAACATCCGATTATCAAAGTCTTTTTCGAGTCTTTTATTTACAAAGAAAAGTTCTGCTTTTGCTTTTGTTGCCTCATCAGTATTCGGATAATCAGTAATGATCCGATTTAATAAAACTTGAGCTGCTAGGTATTGATTCTCATTTATTAGGGTTCTCGATTGGCTCAACAATAGCTTGGCGGTACCCGAAGAGCAGCCTAGTATTGCAATTAGCACTAGGGTACTCATAGATCGGTAGGTTTTTGTTAAGAACATAGACTGAAGTATATCGACGCCGAGAGTAAGATGTTAAGTGGGGATTCAACTATGAATATAGGGCCTTGGCTCATCGGAATTGTAGGCGGATCTGGAAGCGGGAAAACTTCTGTCGCTAAAGCCCTCTTTCAAAAACTTAAAGAAGAAGGGGTTTCTCCTACATTACTCGATTTAGATGCTTACTATAATCCAAAAGAAGTTAATAAAAATAAGTTCGCACCTGATCCCATCAATTACGATCATCCCAAAGCGCTAGATGTCGAACTGATGGCTAATCATCTATCGCAACTTAAGCTCGGCCAAGCTATACAGAAACCCCTCTACGACTTCACAGTGTCCGACCGTAAGGGCTGGGATGCTCCCATGAGCGCAAAAGAAGTCGTCATTTTAGAGGGCTTACTACTTTTCGCTTTACCTGAGATCAGAAGCCAGTTGGATGTCAAAGTGTTTGTAGATACGGACCCAGACATTAGGCTCATCCGCAGGCTCAATCGGGACATGAATGAAAGAAAGAGAACATTTGAAAGTGTAATCCGACAATACGAATTCAGCGTGAGGCCCATGCATTTAGAATTTGTTGAGCCCAGTAAAAGATGGGCTGACATTATCATCCCTGTAGGGGTAGAGAATGTAACTGCGTTGGATATGCTTTTTCATCATGTTCTTGCCCGGATAAAAAAATAGAGGTCGTTACGATGAACAATGGACTCATAGAGGTTCATAAGGCTCACGAGAGAATTTCTTCGTTCATACGTCGAACACCCTTACTCGAAACTGAAATTCATCTCAAAAATGGGACTCAGAAGTTATTGCTTAAACTCGAATATCTCCAAATTGGAGGTAGTTTCAAATCACGAGGGGCCCTTAATAAAGTAGCTACCGCTCCGGCTTCAACTCTTGTCGCTTTTAGTGGAGGCAATCATGGTATAGGGGTCGCCTATGCTGCTAGATGTTTTAATAAAAGAGCGATTATTTATCTTCCAAGTTGGGCGCCCCCCTTTAAGAAAAATATTATCGAGTCTTTTGGAGCTGAGTTAAGGATCCTTGACGATCCAATGCATCTGATCTATGAAAAAGCTATTGCCTTTGCTCAGCAAAATACTGCTTCTTTCATTCATCCCTACGATGATCTAGATGTTATTTATGGCGCTGGGACGGTTGGCTTAGAACTCGATCATAGTCTACGCCCTGATCGCTGGCTTGTCGGAGTAGGTGGAGGAGGGCTGATTAGTGGCTTAACTCTGGCACTTCCTACCCAGAAGGTTCTTCCGGTTGAAAGCCTGCTTTGCCCGAGTTTGCACGAAGCTCAATTAAATAATCACCCTGTTCTTGTTACATCTTCCGGAATAGGCCAAAGTGGGCTAGGGGCTCCCTCAATTGGTCAATACAATTGGGACATTATCAGCCAAAAGAGCCACCCCGTTATGCGCGTTTCGGACGAAATGATTCAGTCAGCTCAAAATTGGCTTTGGAACCATTGCCGAATTTTATCGGAGCCTTCGGGGGCTACAGCCTTAGCTGCCCTCTTTGATGATAGTTGGCAATTCTCGACAGATCCCGTGGGTGTCATTCTCTGTGGTGCAAATACGGCTGAAATGCCATCATAAATACAGGGAATGGAGAGTCCAGCCTATGGCTTCAGAATGTAGTTTTGACGTAGTCTCTAAAGTGGATTTTCAAGAAGTGAAGAATGCCACAGAGCATGCCCTGAAAGAGATCAAACAGCGGTATGACTTTAAAGGCTCGATATCGAATATTGAATTGAGTGGCACGGATAAGATCATCCTCACCAGCGATGATGAAATTAAGCTTAAAGCAGTTATTGATGTACTTCAGAGTAAGCTCTTTAAGCGCGGTGTTAGTATACGCTCCTTGACTTATGGCAAAATACAACAGGCTTCCAAAGGAACAGTACGGCAAGAGATCAACATTTCCCAAGGTATTGCACAAGATAAAGCAAAGATTTTTGTTAACGGTATAAAAGAAAAGAAATTTAAGGTTCAAGTATCGATCCAGGGCGATCAGTTGAGAATATCTGGTAAAGACAAAGATGCACTTCAGGAAGTCATCGCCTTTATCCGTCAGGAACAAAATAGAGCCAATATTGATATTCAGATTGTCAATTTAAGAGGTTAAATGAACATCATTACAACCACTAGCATCTTTGAATCGATTCGCGAAGATTTACTAAAGGTCGAAACAGAACTCTCAAGTATTCTGACTCACAATAAAATTGAGGTCGTTGATAAATTTTCTTCCCACATTCTTACTACGTCAGGTAAAAGACTTCGACCAGCCCTTCTACTCTTATCGGCTAAATCATTTAATGTGTCGTCTGAAGTTGCTGTTAAATTTGCGTGCGTTTTCGAACTAATTCATACGGCTACTTTAATCCATGACGATGTCATCGATCACTCATCGACCCGCAGGGGCAATAGAACGTTAAATGCACTTTGGGGTAATACGCTGACAGTACTTTTCGGAGATCTCCTCTATCTCCGAGCCATGTCCTCTGCTATCGAAGGTCGAAATTGGAAAATGATGGAAGTTCTCTCTGGTGTAACTTCAAAAGTTATAGAAGGAGAATTAATACAGCACGATCACCTCTTTGACATACATCTTGATCGAGAACTATATTTTGATATTTTAGAGCGCAAAACAGCCCTTTTATTTGCTGCATGTTGTAAGTCTGGAGCCATTCTTTCAGGCGCATCCCCCAAGACTGTTCAAGACTTGGAAAACTATGGATTACACCTTGGTAGAGCCTTCCAGCTCATAGATGATCTTTTGGATTATTCTTCAACAGAAACCGAATTGGGTAAACCCGTATTTACTGACCTAAGGGAAGGCAAACTGACCCTCCCGCTTTTACTTCTCAAGGAAGCAAACCCTCAATCAACTCAAGCCCTTATTGAAGATTTTTGGTCCGTCAATAGCACCCAATTGACTATAGATTCAGCAGGCTCTCATTTGAAAACTTTGTTGCATCAACACCAAACTCTCGATCAGACTTACGGTATTGCGAAGAAAGAAACTGAAAAGGCTATGGCGATTCTTAATAATCCAGCATACGAAGGCGAATCATTTCACTTTTTCAGGTTGTTACCTAATTTATTGCTAGATCGCTTAAAATAAGTAATTAGTCCTCTATACACCTAGTTATCTCTATATTAGGAGTCACCAATGTTATCTAGCCATGATCTTGTCAGTAGTTCATACTCTTTCGCAATCGCTTGTTTTGGAGCTGCTACTGTTTTCTTGTTTCTCCAAAGACAACAAGTGGCATCTCAATATAGAACAGCTGTAACTATATCTGGCATCGTGACTTTAATTGCTTGCTATCATTACTCTCGAATTGCCTATGATTATTCTCTTGGTCGCTCGGTAGATCTCTATCGATATGTCGATTGGCTTCTAACTGTCCCTTTATTATTAATTGAGTTCATCTTAGCCCTTCGTCTGTCTGAGAATGAAACGCGCTGGAAATCCTTTCTGCTGTCGGTTCTAGCTCTGTCAATGATCGTTTTCGGTTATTTTGGTGAGATAGCACCCGCTAGTAGTACTGATGCCTTAAAATTCTTCATTCTTTCTTGTATCCCCTTTTTAGCTATCATCTATCAGCTCTTTTTTGGTTTATCTAAAGCCATTTCAGCCCAACCTGCTTCTGCAAAATCACTGATTGTAAACGCTCGGAATCTGATCGCCATAACATGGCTTTTTTATCCCATTGTTTACGCGTTGAGGTTTAAAGGGTTCGATCCGGGCTCTGCATCCATCCAGTTGGGCTATACCCTTGCTGACGTTATAGCTAAAGCGGGACTAGGCATCATGATCTATTCTGTCAGTATGAGGAAAACATCGTTTGGGAATTAACAACGTATAGCGGAAACTTCTTATCTATCGTTGCCAAACTTACTTATAAACTTAATTCTGAAACTCATTAAACTTATTTGAGAAATATTATAGTGGGGTTGACATTGAATATTCACGAATATCAAGCCAAAGAACTCTTGAGAAAGTTCGAAGTACCCACGCCTGATGGTCAGATTGTTGGGACGTCGGATGAAGCACTTACAGTCACGAAGTCTTTCGGTGGAACTGCGATACTTAAGGCCCAAGTTCATGCGGGTGGGCGTGGAAAGGCAGGCGGTGTCAAATTTGCTAAAACTCCTGAAGAAGCGAAGGCTCTTTTCAATTCGATCATGGGGATGACTTTAATTTCTCCCCAAACGGGGCCTCAAGGAAAGATTGTGAAGAAGGTTTACCTTAGTAATCCTGTAGATATCGATCGAGAGTTTTACTTGAGTTTGCTAGTTGACCGTAAAACTGGCAGAGTCGCCGTGATTGCGTCAAAGGAGGGTGGGGTCGAAATTGAGAAGGTCGCCCATGAGACTCCTGAGAAAATTCTGACATTCACTATCGATCCCGCGCTTGGGCTCACGGGCTTTCAGTTTAGAAGACTTTTGGCTCTTTATGGGCTCGATTCCTCCCAAATGAAATCACTAAAATCTTTCTGTACTTCCCTCTATGAATTATTTCTGAATAGTGATTGCTCTTTAATTGAAATTAATCCTTTGGTGGTCACGAAGCAGGGCGCGTTGATCGCTTTAGACGCTAAGATGTCGATCGATGATAATTCGTTGGGACGCCATCCGGAACTTTTAGCTTATCGCGATATAGATGAAGAGGTTGCTGAAGAAATTGAGGCTTCTAAATATGGTTTGAACTTTATCAAATTGGACGGCTCTATAGGTTGCATGGTCAATGGGGCAGGTCTGGCTATGGCGACTATGGACATAATCCATTTCTATGGATCCTCGCCAGCCAACTTTTTGGATGTAGGTGGAGGGGCCAGTGAAGATGCTGTAAAAAATGCATTTAGAATTATTCTCCAAGATTCTCAGGTTAAAGCTGTTCTAGTGAATATCTTTGGCGGCATTATGCGGTGTGATATTGTGGCTTCAGGGATTGTTAAGGCTACTAAAGAAATGGATCTCAAGGTTCCGGTTGTGGTACGTTTGGAAGGAACAAACGTTGATTTAGGCAAAGAAATATTAAAAAAGAGTGGTTTGAATCTCATTGTTGCAGATAATCTTCGGGACGCTGCTGAGAAAGTCGTCAAAGCCGCTAAGGGCAACCATGGTTGATCATGATTCAGATAAATACCAAAAACTTCTATTAGAATTCAGAGAAGTAATGCACCAGAGTACCTGGCGCTTAGGTTGGAATTTCTTTTTCTTGTTTGTTGGACTCTTGCCCCTTATGTATTCCTTTGTATGGATTATTGGCCCCTCGAATTGGGAACTTACTCTCTTTCATACTCCGACCCTAATGCTTGTAGGTTCTTTCTTTTCGCTTTTTGTTGTCGTAGCACTGTTAGTTAAAATCTATCAAGATAATCTCAAATTAGACGCTCTAAAAAAACAGTATTTAATTCAACTTAACGCTATCAAACCAAATCCCGATAAAGACAAATCTCAACTGTAAAAAAGGTGATTCTATGTCCGTGCTCGTTACCCCATCAACTCGACTCATCGTTCAGGGTATTACTGGTAAAGAAGGTCTTTTCCATGCAAAAGGTTGTCGGGATTATGGAACTCTAGTAGTCGGAGGAGTGACGCCGGGCAAGGGAGGCACTTCGATTGATGGCTTCGATGTTTATAATTCAGTCGAAGAGGCCATCACAAAATCTTCTGCTAATGCCAGTATGATTTTTGTTCCTCCTCTTTTTGCCGCTGACGCTATTTTAGAATCACTCTATGCAGGGATTGAACTAATCGTCTGTATTACCGAGGGCATTCCTGTGTTGGATATGGTGAAAGTCAAGCGCTCCTTGTCTGATTTCCCTAAATCTAGACTCATCGGCCCAAACTGCCCCGGGGTCATTTCGCCGGGCATTGGAAAAATTGGTATTATGCCAGGCCCAATTCATAAACAAGGACACATTGGCGTAGTCTCTAGATCCGGCACCTTAACCTACGAAGCTGTTGGGCAACTTAGCGCTCTTGGTATTGGTCAATCAACCTGTATTGGTATCGGAGGCGATCCAGTTAATGGGACTAGTCATATTGATGCCTTATCTCTCTTTGCTGAAGACGATGATACCCACGCGGTGATCATGATCGGAGAAATCGGCGGGACGGCAGAGGAAGAGGCTGCAGAATGGATTAAAAAATCCTTCAAAAAACCTGTAGTTGCTTTCATTGCGGGGCAATCAGCACCACCAGGGAGGAAAATGGGACATGCGGGCGCAATCATATCGGGAGGCGCAGGAACCGCCTTATCTAAAATGGAAGCCCTTAGAGTGGCTGGTGTTCACGTCATAGAAAGCCCTGCAGAATTAGGTTCCACACTCCAATCCTTGATTTAATGTCTTTTATAATTGACTATTAATTCATGCTAATTAAACGTGAGATGGCGCTAGATCAGGATATTGGGCTCAATGGAGCTTTATTTGGCGGTGACATGATGTCGCATATGGATCAAACGGCAGGAATAACTGCAAGCCTAGTTAGTTATAACCGACGTTTCGTCACTCGTAAGGTATCGGAATTAATTTTCCACAGTCCCGTCAGGCCTGGAGATATTATGGAATTTTATGCCCATGTTACCCACATGGGAACAACTTCAATAACGGTTACCTTAAAGGTTAAGGTTTATCAGCCCATATCTGATAAACGTAAAGATGTAACGAGTGGCGAATTTGTGATGGTAGCTGTGGACGAGGGTCTTAAGCCAGAACCAATCTTGTGGAAAAAGGAAATGATCGATAAGTGCAATAAGCCTGATGAATTCGATGCCTAATTCACGACTCAAAGCCCACGAGGATCACAGAAGGGAATGGCGTGAATTTGATTATGCCTACCCGGTTTTATCTCGACGTTCCAAAGGAATAAGCTTAGGGATTAACCTCAATCCAGATAAGATCTGTAATTTTGATTGTGTTTATTGTGAAGTAGATCGAAATACTCCAGGAAAAAGATCCGATATTTCAATATCTCAAATTACTGATGAAGTCATAGAACTTTTAGATCTTATTGATCAGAAAAACCTGTACAATGTCCCCCCCTTTATAGGGATTCCTGATCATTTAAGACGCCTTAATGATATTGCTTTTTCCGGCGATGGAGAACCTACGACATGCTTGGAGTTGCCTTTAGTAGTCCAGAAAATAGTAAGCATATTGAAGTCGAGGAATGACTCTACAACTAAACTCATTCTGATTACTGATAGTAGCAACCTTTTGGCACCTCATGTTGTTGAGGCGCTGGGTATGATGATGCCTAATCGGGGAGAAATTTGGGCAAAACTTGATGCAGGAACAGACGAGTATTACAAAGAAATCAATCGCACCCATATCCCCTTGAGTAAAATTCTCCGAAATATCGAAATCACCTCACAACAATGGCCGGTAACTATTCAGTCACTCTTCCTCAAATGGAAGGGCCTTGGACCGAGTCGAGAAGAGATTAAATCCTTTGCAAACCATCTCCAAAGATTCGTAGCCAGTGGATCGAAAATACAAACACTCCAGATTTACACTGTCGCACGACCTACGCCCGAGTTAGCCGCCACTGCACTGACTTTAAGCGAATTGATTCTGATTAAAGAATGGGTACTGGATCAAGTTCCTACGCTTTCAATCGAACTCTACGAAGGGAACGCCTAGACCAAGAAAGCCCGAACCTTTTGTTCAAGGTGTCGTAGGTGCTCAAGACTAGTACAGCTTTGAATATAGATCTTTAACTTTGGCTCTGTGCCACTGGGCCTGAATGCGATAAAGCTGTTGTCATCTAAATAAAACTTCAATACATTTGATGTGGGTATCGGCTTGGCTTTTGCCAAGTCATCCTCTCGATCTAAGAGTGAGGTTATACGGCCGTCTGAATGGGTAGTTGACCCGACTAAATAATCTTGACGAGAAACTACCGGCAGACCCCAAAAACTAGTAAGATCCATGGTTCTTAGTTCCTTCATGAATCGGTTGAATTTCTCAAGACCAGTAGGAGAAGGGTCTTCAAGATTCACCAAGTCATTATAGAAAAAACCTGTGGATTGCTGCAGGTCTGAGATAGCATCCCATACTGACATTCCCTTAGATTCTATATCTTGGAGCATTTTGGCTACAAAAATGGAACTGCTCACACCGTCTTTATCACGGAGCCGTCCATCAATTAAAATGCCATAACTCTCTTCTGCGCTGAATACATATTGATCTCCAATATCGGCGAGCCGATTCATTGAATTTGCAATATTCTTGAAGCCCGTTAGGGTCTTTATAACTCCCAATTGGTGCTTTCTGGCTACGGCAGATAAGAAATCAGAAGTAACTATAGTTGTTATGATTGACCCGCTCATCGGTCTAGTCTTTGCAAGATAATCTAAGGTTAGTGAAGCTAAGTCATTTCCTGTCATTAATTTCCATCTATTTCCTAGTTCGTTAATATATTCTTTTTGTTCTGCCACTAAGCCGATGCGGTCGGCATCAGGGTCGTTGGCCAATATATAACGTGCATCGGATTGCACTGCATCGGCAATGACCGATGCATAACTTCTAATCTCTTCAGGATTGGGCCTGGGACAAGTTGGGAAATTGCCATCCATAACCGATTGAGAGGCAGATAGTAAGAGCGGTACTTCCGCTTTTTTGAAAATCCTTGCCACAAGAGCGCCCCCGGTTCCGTGAAAAGGTGTGTACATAATCTTTGGAAAAAGATTCGATTTCGTGTTCAAAGGTAAAAATGAACATGCATTAAGGACAAACTCCTCTTCGATTTCGGAGGGTATCAAGTCCGCATTAGCAATGGGACTAGAAGGAGGCCTCATGATGAGCGGAGATTCTAGAATAAGTTCCGCGATGCGCTTGTCCCATGCTTCAACAATCTGACCTCCTTGGTTATCGTACGCCTTAAGCCCATTGTAATTTTTAGGGTTATGGGAAGCCGTGATAATGATTCCGCAAGAAGCCCCAAGTCTTCTCATCGCAAAGCAGAGAAATGGAGTGGGTGAGGGTGTGGAAGATATCCATACCTTGAAACCCTGATCTAAGAGGACTGAGGCAGCATGTTCCGCAAACTTCTTTGAGTTTATTCGCGTGTCATAACCCACTACTGCAGTCATCTGACCTTTAGTGAGCTCCTTAGCTGTTTGTCCTAAGGCATTAGTTACTTTTCGGATGGTGGGAAGGTTAATGCGGTTGGTCCCAGCACCCATTAGGCCTCTTACACCTCCAGTTCCAAATGAAAGCTCAGAGGAAAAACGGGATTGAATTTCTTCCAGTTGCGCTGAATCTAGGTGTGCCTTATCTGGGAAGATGGATTCAAGCTCCTCTCTGTACTCATTCTCTAAGGAGACATCTTTTAAGTAATTTAAAAAGTTCTCAAGCATTCTATTCAGCCTTTAGGTTATTAATTTCTTGAATCGGTCCATAAATTAATTGTTTCGTTGCATACTTTTTCTATCTCTTGATGGAGATCTCGGCCGTCATTGATGATTGTAAACATAGGTACATTGACTGTGGACGCTGAATATTGCTGATTGAGCTCAATCTTGCTATAAAGGTCTGCCCCTTCGGGGTTCTTAGTCAAAAAACGTCCAACTCTTAAATGATTAGGTGCTTCAACGACCCACATGGAATCAAAGTGGGGTACCTCCTCTAGTCGTCTCCATATTGCCGATTCGAGCAATACTCCCTTAGGGTATGGGGGTATTAAGGAATCGAGAGATACTTTTATTTGTTCGAAAACCATTGGATGAATGAAGGACTCATACTCGCCGAGCATTTTGGGGTTAGAAAAAAGGGCCACGCCAAAGGCTTTTTCGATACATCCATCGGGTCTGACTGGGTGGGTACCGGTGAGTTTATGCGCCCATTCTTGAACTTGCGGAACTTCAACTAAGATCCTTTTTGCAATATCGTCTGTATTTAGGTGTTGGAATCCAAAGGACTTTGCAATCTTCGCCACATGGGTTTTCCCTGAGCTTATGGACCCAGTGAGACCTACGATTGGTAGATTGCAGTGTCTTTGCCATACTTTCATAATTATTTTTTCTTCATAACTTCATAATTATTTTTTCTTCATAACATTGATGAGTAAGTTGTAGGGCTCGCCGAATGAATGATCTTCCGTAGTATCCAAAACCACGAAGATTGTTCTAGTTTCATTGGATTTATTGATATAACTAGCGTAGGGATAACCTCTTTGAATTATATTTTGCGTCATTCCTTCTTCTATTTGCCCCCATTTATTAACTACACGAAGAGTAAACCAGGATTGGCGTTCAGCTTTAATTCCAAATTCATACGATGAATTTGGTGGAATATCAAATCGATAGGCTTTCCAGCCTGCTTGATCATTGACCTTATCCTCGATGATCGATTCCATCATTGGTGCAGCCACAGAAGGAATAGTTTATGATCTCCGTGCCATTCTCCTAAAGTCCAAACCCTTAGAACTTCCTGGCCAGCGACTAGGATCCATTCTTGAATCATCGACTAAGGGTCCTGGGACTGTCGTTAATTTTGCGCCATCTACTTTAGGGAAATCATCCGATCCCATCAAGCTTATGCAAGCCACTAGTATAAAGCAGGACTTAAGTTTCATTTTATTCATAACCCTCCCAAAAAAATAAGCTCCAAACAAGTGTCATCATCTATGATTTTCCCATAAGTGTCCCTTCGGACCCCCTTAAGTTCACGAAAGGCACATTTTAAGCATTCTATTAGACTTAGAGTATGGCAAGGTCAACCCTCTACCTACTGAATTGAAAGGCTCTTGGTTCTCATGCATCCTCAGCGAAGTCTTTTTCTATATATTCTCCCAAGATTGGTAGCGTCCATGAACTTAGTTCACCCATATTTGAGATCCTAAAATGATAGATTCTAAAACCATTACTCGATTCGGGTGGGGTTTATTAATTGTGATCATCTGCCTAACTCCTTTATTAATTCGAAATATTAAATCTGTCGATAAGAATATTACCTTCAAGAGCTACACAGAAGGTATTGAGGGTAAAACGGGGACTCTAAAAGAGACATATGAAAACCGCCAAATAACCCTTGCCTATGATTCAATTTCCACACGCACATCCCAAATATTTATTAAGCCTGCTCGTGTAACCTTCGAAGATCAATCTGGCAAATGGTTTATCGAGGGTTCTTCTGCTATCCGAAGGGATGACCAATGGACAATCTACGGCCCGCTTTATGTGTCTTTTAAAGACTCTAATAATATTCTCATCGGTGAAGGGCTAGCTAATGAGGACACCCCTTGTCTTCTATGGTCTCGGGGCTCGTGGCAGGGCTTGGTTCCGATAAAGTGGTCATCACGGCCAGGCCTTTTTGGGGGGCTCTGGACTCTTCCGAAAGGTTGGATTCGGAGATCTAATGGGGCCTTTGAATCCCAAGCCTCACCTACAACCTTTCTAGCTAAGGAGGACGGTCAAAGTAATCTTAAATCCCTACAAGCCGATGTAATCACAACAACAGAAGACCTGAATGAAATATTCCTGATGCGGATTCGATCAACTCTCCTTTTGGGTAATCTTGAGACGAGCAAAGCGACGGTGACGGATAATGAGATTAATTTTCCAACTACGGTATCTTTTGAGCGTAAGAAAGAACTCATGTTAAAAAGCGACAATGCTCACTATATCGATAGAGAGCTTTCATCCATCCTGAGCCTAAATAACGTCAATGGATCGAGGTTTGAGAACAATATTACCGAGACTGTCCGTTCGGATCATGCATCAATCTTCATAGATATCTCCAGATTTAACGGGAATGTTGAGTGGAATCGTATTGATGGATCCAGTACCGCAAAAATCACAAGTCCCGACATATATATACGTGAACGACAAGGAAGTTCTTATCCTAGTGATGTTCAACCTAATGAAATCTTTTCACCTAAGTCAACGGAGGTAACTTTAAATGACATTAAATTCTCATCTGAAACTCTACGTTTCAACAAAAGAGATTTTATTTGGTCATTAGGCCCGACTGTTCGAGGGGAGAGCAAAGATGGCATCTACACCGGAGGAACAGCATCCGGTAACCGTGATACATGGAAGATGCAAGGTCCCATCAAATACCAACTCCTCAATAATCAGGGCGTGCTTTCGGGTGCGTTTCTAACGGGTACAAAACTCCAATGGACGCTATCGGGTGAACCCGTACTTTGGCGACGCGGTTTGGATTTGATTACGACTGCCAACATTATTAAGAATGGGTCTCTTATTAAGTTTCCAGGTCAACTCCGCGGTGTTTTCCGAGAACAAAAAGGCGATATTACGGTTGATGCGTCTAGTGGCTTATTCGAAAATAATGTGATGCAACTTTATGGCCCGATTGTCCTCAATGGATTGGGTTGGTCATGTAATGCCCGTAAGGCTTCGATCACTTTTGATACTTTTAGAAAAATATCTATCATAAGGCTAGAAGGTGAGGTAGCTCTAAGGGGTGGATTGGGAGAAGGTACTGGAGATCGACTCGAGATTGTGCCTAAACCCGGAGATAAAACCTATACTATTCACTGGGAAGGCCGCGTGAGAGGAACCAACAAGATCTATGACTAATTCACATGTGCCATCAAAGTCGGTCTTATCTATTAGGAATCTGCGTAAATCTTACGAAGGTCATCCAGTCGTTAAAGACGTATCCCTTGAAATTGGTCCTGGAGAGATTGTTGGCCTTTTGGGCCCCAATGGAGCGGGGAAAACTACTACTTTTTACATGATTGTTGGCATTGAATCTCCTGACGAGGGCTCTATTTTCTGGAATAACATCGATATCTCTTCTTTGCCGATGCATAAAAGAGCCCAACTTGGCATAGCTTATCTCCCTCAGGAATCTAGTATTTTTAGAGGCCTTACTGTTCGTGAAAATATCATGGCGATAGCTGAACTCTTAACAATACAACTGTCTGAACAGAAACTCATCACCGATAAACTTATAGAATCTTTCCGTCTATCTAAAGTGGAAAATGTTCTAGGTCGGCAACTTTCTGGAGGCGAGCGCCGTCGCTGTGAATTAGCGAGAGCTTTAGTCTCTAACCCAAAAGTTATGCTACTCGATGAACCGTTTGCCGGCATAGATCCAAAAAGTATCGATGAAATTCATGAGTTAATCTACGACCTGAAGGCTAGGGGAATTGGCGTTCTAATTACCGACCACAATGTCAGAGAGACACTCCAAATAGCTGAGCGCGCGTATATTCTTGTCGACGGCGTGATTTTTAGAAGCGGGACGCCCCAGGAAATTGCTGCTGATCCTGACATCAAAAAGGTCTACCTAGGTGAAGGCTTTTCCTTAGCCTAGTATTATTGATAAAATGAAACTTGAAGGAGCGTTCCTCATGCCTGACCCCACCAACATCACAGCTCCTAAAGATACTCAAGAGCCCGTTCAAGTCTGCGATAAATGTCGCGGTCGTTTCGTTCTGGACCACTTTAATCATGGAATATCTGGACAGGACTCAGTTTGCAAACGATGCCTGGTTGTTATGGGTTATCGTTTATAACTGATGCCCCTCCTAACCGCTGAACAATCCATAGACCCTCTCTTGGACAAGGTCTATTCTTCACAGCGCTTATCAATAGACGATGCTGTCTTGCTGTATGAACAAGCAACCCTCCCGCAATTGAGTCAGGCAGCGACTTTCGTTAGGAATAAGCACAATGATTCTTCTAAAGTTAGTTACGTTATTGATCGCAACGTTAACTATACGGACATCTGCAATATCTACTGTACTTTTTGCGCTTTTTATAAGAAACCCGGCGATCCCCGAGGTTATGTTCTTACAAGGGAGCAGTTGAGGCAAAAAGCCGAAGAAACTAAGGCGCTCGGTGGAACTGGATTTCTTTTGCAAGGGGGGGTTAACCCCGATCTCCCATGGGAATACTATTTAGATCTAGTTTCTTTCTTGCATCATGATCTTGGACTGTGGGTTCATGGATTTTCACCTGTGGAAATTCAAATGATGTCTAAACTCAATCAAAAAACATTACACCAAACGATCTCTGAATTAAAACAAGCTGGACTTGGATCGATCCCTGGTGGGGGCGCCGAAATCTTAGTTCCTAGAATTAGGAAGAAAATTGCACCCTTGAAGGGCGGACCCGAGAAATGGCTCGAAGTAATGGCGGCGGCTCATGACGAAGGAATGAAAACTACGGCCACCATGATGTATGGCATTGGTGAAACAACTCTTGAAAAAATACAACACTTTGACGCTATTCGGCTCCAGCAAGATCGAGCCTTGCTGACTCCCAATGAAGGCGGGTATACCGCATTCGTTGCATGGCCTTTTCAGCCTGGAAACACCGTTTGGGACGGTAAGCTCCCGATCGCTAATGATGATGAATATCTTAGAACAATAGCGGTATCTAGGATCTACCTCGATAACATTCCCCACATTCAGTCTTCATGGGTCACGATGGGAAAGAAAACTGGACAAGTTGCGCTGGCTTTTGGTTGCGATGACATGGGTTCCCTCATGCTTGAAGAAAACGTTGTAAGTGCTGCAGGAACTTGCTATACCGTCAACCTGGAAGAGATGAAGCACCTCATTATTTCTGCGGGATTCACGCCGTGGCAAAGGGATAATGTATATGGCCCTGTTCTGAGTGCTGGATCTATTTAATATTTTTGATTCCACTTACAACATGACCAGTAGGAATAATATTTTTGGCTGCGTCCTCACAATGACCCGTTTGATCATCGAAGAAGAAGTCAGGTTCGAATTCTTTTAAATAATCAGTCTTTGGAAGACCACCTAGAAACATAGCTTCATCGACGTGAATATCCCATGACATCAAGGTTCTAATAGCCCTTTCGTGGCTGGGTGCACTCCTAGCGGTAACCAAAGCTGTTCGTATCTTCATATTGGAGCCTTTTGACCGATCTTGGAGAACGTTTAATGCTGATAAAAAGGGTTTAAAGGGACCTTCGGGGAGTGGGTTTAATGCATTCGTCTTTTCATGTTGCTGGAAACCGGCCAACTTCGATTTTAGATAAACTATTTCAGCTTCGTCGCTGAATAGAACAGCATCTCCGTCAAATGCGATGCGGACTTCATTGGGGTGGTGATCAGCATCATTCGAGGATAAAGGGTAGACACGGGCTGCAGGATATCCGGACTTCAATGCTTCGCGTACATCATCTTCTTTGGCTGAGAGAAAGAGGGTGGCACCTAATGGTTTGAGGTAAGGAAAAGGGGGACGTCCCTTAATGAAAACACCCCGCTTAACATCAAGTGACTCTGCCTGAGCACTTTTGAAGACGCGCATTCCGCTCACGGGATCATTTCTTGATAGGATTACTACTTCGACTAAGTTTTCATCGGGTGTGTTGAAAGCCATGAGTTTCTTGATGAGTGGGAATGCGACTCCTCGTTTAGCAGGTACGTCTAAACGGGAGAGCTGTAATCGCATGTAAGCTTGATCACCTTCTGTTTCAAAAAGTTGATTTTCATCCTCAAAATCGAATAGAGCTCGAGAAGATATTGCCACTACTAGTTGATGGACTTGGTTCATAGGTTTGTCATCTCAGGCGTTTTATAGGCTTACCATCTCGTGGCGTTTCCCATTCAATTGATAGCCATTCAGCGATGGTCGGAGCGATATCAACACTCTTGAATGTACCTAAATGGCCAACCCGCTTTCCTACAAATACAAAAAAACTAGCCATCAAAGCTGATGTTTGGACATCCTCTTTTCTTGGATTTCTACCAGGTGAGATGGCGGCCGATGAAATGTAAGCGTGAGCGCCTTTACGCCCTATGATCTCTCCAATTGCCTCGAGTTCATTTCTGCTATCTGAAAGCCAATTAGGTAAGTCAGCCATTATGAAAATATCACCGGTTCTAAAACTGTTTCTGAGATAAAACTCCGCAGGAATATCAGATCGTTTCCACGCCCGTAGACCCGGAAGAGCATTTAGCTTCTGAAGGATTGATGGAACTTGCTCACTATTTGCATAGATGAAGGCCGAGCCTCCAAATGCAAAAGCTTTAATATCAAATTCACTCAACAATGGATAAAGACTGATTTTTCTAGTAGGTGACACCATTCCATGGTCAGAAGTTATAATGATTTTGAGATTTGGGTACCTAGTTCTACTCGACTGAATCCAGTCAGACAAGAGGTCATCAGTAACCTTTAGTTTTATTAGTACTTCAGGGCTAAGGGCCCCGTAAACATGTCCTTCCGAGTCGGTACCACTAAGATAGGCCATGATGAATTGGATTCCCTGGGACAGCCCCTGAGAACATCGTTCCAAGTTCTCTTGATCGCTAACTTTTTTATCATAGATCTTGTAAACTTCGGGAGAAACCCCCTTCCAGGCAGCGGTAGCACAAGGCCAATGGTAGACAGCGGTTCTGATGCCTTTACGAGTACTGGCTACCCACAAGGGTTCTTCATTGAGATATTCGACAAATGCTGAAGACTTGACGGTCTGATTTGTCGAAGAATCGTAATAAGAGTTCGAGACTATGCCATGTCGTTCAGGATGGACCCCTGTCGCTATAGAGACATGGGAAGGAAAGGTCATGGCGGGTGTTGAAGGAATAGAAGAACCCCAACCCCCAGATTCGTTCATTATTTTCCATAGACGGGGCATTGTTTTCTCGTTGAACTGATCAACTCCAATACCGTCTAAACTAAATAAAACGACTTTAGGAGTATGATTCGTTTGTCCTTGAATCGGTTTCCCTGTCAATACGGTCAGAGTCAAAGCAAGAGCAAAATAACTTAAAATACGCTTCATACACACATCCCAGGGTCAACTTAATGTTAGATACAACTAAACCTTATCCTATAGTCAGACTAAAAAAAGACAAGGATAGCCTTGTTGGAAAACGTCACCCATGGATATTTAGTGGTGCTCTGCAATCTCTACCGGATGAGCCCTTGGTAAGAATTGCTGATTCACAGGGTTCAGTCTTTGCTGTAGGGATGACTTCGAATGAAGGAATGTCCATAGCTATCCGTGTGTTGTCTTTTGAAGATGTCAGGATTGATGAAGAGTTTTTCTTCAAAGCCATCGAAAAATCAATTTCTTATCGACAACTTCTAGGTCTTTTCTCGATCAATCGTGCTTGTCGATTGATTAATGCTGAAGGTGATCGCATACCCGGTTTAATTATTGATCAGTACTCCCATGTCTGGGTCCTACAATCAACAAACTCAGGTATCGAAAAACTAAGAGAATTATGGCTCCCGGCTATTTATCGTATTGGGACCTCTCACGGGGCTCTTGTATTTGTTGAACGCAGTAACTCCGGGCGGAAAACCGAAAACCTTACAATAGTTAATTCCCTTCTCAAAGGCAGTCTGTCTGGTCCAGTTGAAATTCAAGAAGGAGAGGCTCGTCTCTCCGTTCCTGTAATGACTGGTCAGAAAACTGGAATTTTTCTAGACCAAGCAGCTAGTCGATTGAAGCTTAATAAATTAGCTTCATCCCTAGATATCCTGAACCTCTTTGGGTATACCGGCGCCTTTTCTATCCAAGCAGGCCTCGGCGGCGCTAGGCATGTCACTACAGTCGATATCTCAAAGGTTGCACTATCTCTAGCCGAAAAAGATTGGATTAATAATGGCCTAGACCCTAATCGTCACAGCATCATTGAATCAGATGTCTTTGAATTCGTGCGAAAACAGACTTCAACCTTTGATTGCGTAATAGTGGATCCACCTGCGTTTGCTAAGCAAAAAAAAGATATACCCTCGGCCTTCAAGGCCTATAAAGATATTTTTAGAGAGTCCTCTAAATTAGTAAGACCCGGTGGGTTATTTTGGGTTTTTTCTTGTAGTCATTACTTTGACACCGAACGTTTTCAGGAAGTTGTCTGGACCTCGCTTCTCGAATCGGGTCGCGAGGGATCTGTTTTCGAGCATTTAGGAGCTCATTGGGATCATCCTTACAATATCAACCATCCGGAGGGGACCTACTTGAAAGGTTTATTGCTAGGCCTCAGCTAGGGTTCCTGATCAAACTGGCACATCCCATAGGTTTACCGTTGGCCATAATGGATTGAACTTCAGCGACATGGTCTTGGCAGTTACATTTATGGCACGTGTTGCTATAACTCTCTGCACATATGTCGGCTATGGTTATGGTTTCGAGAATTCCTAAAAGACGTTCATCAATTTGCCGCCAGAGAAGATTTGACATAGATTCAGGTGTCGATCTTGGTGGCTTAGATTTATTTCTTTTGACAGTTGAGCTCAGATTTGACTCTACAATTCGAAGCACTTCACCAATGCTAATCTCATTGCACTTTTGTGTTAGTGCATAGCCTCCCTTGGCGCCAGGGGAGGACTTAAGAACTCCGGCTTGTGCAAGTTTTCTGAATACTTTTTCTAGAAAGGGAAGGGGCAAATCTTGGTTGAGAGAAATTTCTCTAAGCGGTACGGCTTTACCGTGACTTAAGTGAGCCAGGTCGAAGATAGCAAGAATGGCATATCTACCTTGTGCAGTAATTTTCATAGACACCGCTCGTATCACTATTTTGTTAGATTTATTGGTATTACCATAGAGGTATGGCCACTATCAAACTAAAGACTATTTTAACCTTTTTGGTCATTTGTGTATCTTTATCTTCGCAAGATGTAGATTTACTCCCCTGCGATCCGAAGGATAATCAGCCAGTCATCCTTGGGGTCACATCTAGGGATCTGATCTTAAAGCATCGAACCATATTCAGCACCCAAGAATCCGCTATCAAGTTATCTCCGGAGACAGTTGAAAAGTTAGAAAAGCTAGATCAAGATCTTCAAGTTATCGTTGCTTTCGGATCTTGGTGTTCAGATACTCATCACCATCTCCCAGGAATCCTAGCGCTTGATCGAATCAAGAATCCGTACATCACCATCACCTACCTAGGGGCCGGAAGATCAAAGCAGATAGAGATAGAGAATTGGCCACCAGCACTCCCTTACCAATTCACGACCAAGGTTCCTTCTATTTGGGTCTTTAGAAAGAATACGAAGAACCTCTGGGCCCTCAAGGGTTCAATTATTGAGCATCCATCAGACCCTACAAAAACCATGTCTGATGAGTTACTCGAGCTCCTATCTAAATAATTATTTCACTCTGTCTCTGATCTTGGGTGAAGTGTATGATAAATCGTCTTGAGACGGGTGGTATGAATATGGGTATAAATCTGGGTGGTGCTGATATTCGTGTGACCTAACATACTCTGAACTGATCGCAAATCGGCCCCATGATCTAAAAGATGAGAAGCGAAAGCATGTCGAAGGACGTGAGGGCTTATACGATCTGCCGGAATGTCTGAAATAGATCCGTACTTCTTGATCAACCTCCAAAACTGCTGTCGAGTTAATGGCTTCCCCTTTAACGAGACAAATAGAGACATTGATTTTGTTTCAATAAATGATCTCTGCTGGAGCCATCGGCGTAACCAAAGTTCTGCACCATCCCCAAAAGGAATTAGTCTTTCTTTTTTACCTTTGCCCATGACTTTGAGAAAGCCTTCGTCGATGAAAAGTGAGTTAAGCGGTAACTGTGCTAGTTCAGTGATGCGTAAACCGCTGGCATATAAAAGCTCAAGCCAAGCCCGATCCCTAACTCCTCTAGGGGTATCTGCAGACGGCGCATTGAGGAGACGTTCCACTTGTTCTTCGTTGAGGTATTTAGGCAAAGATCGAGGATTTATTTTGATCTGTGTTACGTCTTCGGGTCGAAGCGATTGATCACCTTCGAGATTTAGATATAAAAAGAAGTGCCTCAAACTGCTATTCATTCTCGCGATTGTCCGATTGGTTTTGTCTAAGCTCTGTTGGTAGAGAATGAATGCATTGATCTTTTCTCGATTCTTCGATGAGGTAAAACTAAATTTGTATTTCGATGCCCAACTGACAAATTGTCTGAGGTCTGAGATATAAGACTGGACGGTATTTGGACTTAAACCTCGTTCCGAAATGAGATAGCCCTCGAAATCTTTGAGGGTCAAAAGCCATTCTGATTTGGTGGAAATGAGGTTAGATTTAGGCATATTGTCCATCAGCCTTTCCTTGTTGTCTCAAGGCTATCCCTATGTTAATCTCACAACACATTCATTGTGGAGATTTCCTATGTCTGAAGTCAAATCGAAGGTTATATCGATCATCGCAGAGCAATTAGCTAAACCCGAGGAATCTATTAAGGAAACAAGTCGTTTCATCGATGATCTGGGTGCTGATAGTTTGGATACTGTCGAAATTATTATGGCTATGGAAGAAGCTTTTAGTATTGAAATCCCTGATGCCGAACAAGAAAAAATCAAAACTGTAGGCGATGCCATTAACTATATCCAAAAAAACAAAAAATAATTAACTCAACCATCTTAAAAAAAAATGTCTAGTTCTTCCAAGCGTCGTGTCGTTGTTACCGGAATGGGTACTATCAATCCATGTGGCAATACGGTTAACGATACATGGGATGCTCTAGTCAATGGTCGAAGCGGCATTTCATTAATTGATCGCTTCGATACATCTGAGTACGCCTGTAAAATTGCCGGCCAAGTCAGAGGGTTCAACCCTGATGACTTCATTGAGAAAAAAGAACAAAAGAAAATGGATATTTTTATTCAATACGCGATGG